>Ga0213862_10000953_pt1 | contig 12136 bp, 7 predicted proteins | sample PICome_7_FD_160092 | JGI IMG/M metagenome (GOLD analysis project Ga0213862, IMG submission 160092) | Coastal seawater microbial communities near Pivers Island, North Carolina, United States - PICO266 | ecosystem: Environmental > Aquatic > Marine > Coastal | place: USA: North Carolina | collected... | reverse complement strand
GAGGTCCGCTTTGAAGTCCTCCTCCTCGCGTTTTTTCCGAGCGTTCAAAGCCTTCTCGCGCTGCCCCGGGGTCAGCTGGACCCTGCCCACGACATCGATGAGCGCGGGGACCAGGTTCATGCACTCACCCATCGCGGACTTGATCTGCGACCCGTCCGAGGGCATCGTGAACTGGAACTTGAGCGTCTTCGGGTGAGGCAACGAGCCGAACTTTGGCGCAGCCTCGTCGCTGTTGTACACGCAGACGAGCGAAGCCTTCCCGTTCTTCGCCCAGGTGCTCTCCCCGATGACCTTCATGACCTCGGGAGTGAACGTGATATCGTTGGCGAGCTCCAAGGACTCCGCCTTGACGGTCACGTCCTTGTGGGTGACGCGCTGACCGTGTTCCCGCTTGGGGACAAACGCCTGCGTGAGTTTTTTAAGATCCTTCTCGCCGTCCGCCTCTTCGAGGTTGGCGATCAACTCCTTGGGCCCGAACGCGAAGACGGAGCCGGGCTGGACGCACTCGTCGTTCATGTTCACCTCGATGACGCAGTAGTCGGGGAGGGACCTGCCCTGGAAGGCGGTCGCGGCGGAGTAGAGATCGTGCCTGGGCTTGAGCTTGAGCGTGATCATGGCCCCCTCGCAGAACCTGCGACCCGAGCACCAGATCTTGTACTCGTCCGAGGATTCCTTGGAGAGCACCGAACCCTTCCTCGGGGCGACTTTCTTGGGCATGTCGCCCACGGACGCGAACTGGGCCTTGAACACGCCGTCGTCGCCGCAGAACGCGTCCTCAAAGTCCAGCGCGAGCGCTCTGTTCTTGCCGTCGCCCACGATCCAGTTGACGAACCACAGGGTCACGATGATGAGGCCGATGCCCTCGTACCGCAACTCGAACAAGGGCGGGTAGTTCTTGAACTTGGCGTGTCTGCGCTCCTCCAAGCGGATGCGAGCCGCCGCCTTCTCCGCCTCCTTGTCCACCTCGTCGAAGACCTTGCCCGCCGCGCGATTCGCTTTTTGCTGGGGTGCGTCGAACTCATCGTCGTCCCAGTCCGCGCCGCTGGCGTCCGCGCCGTGCGCCAAGAGGAGCGCGGCGACGAGCGCGCACACGGCGAAGAGCAACCATCGGCTCCGCATGTTCGATGCCATCGTGCGTAGTGATGGACGTAGTGTCGGGAAGGCACAGATCGGATCGCGGGAAATATGAAGAACGACTCGTAAACGGTCGGCTAGCCACGTGTATTCTCAAATCAAAAGTGAAGGCTCGCTCGCTTGGACGCGCTCTGGAACGTCCCCCTCTTCCACTCACCCCTGTGCACGTCCTTCAACGTCTTCCTCATCGTGTCCGGCCTGCACGGCTTACCCAGCGTCCCGTCCATCCCGGCGTCCCTCGCCTCCCGCTCGTAATCCGGCCCGCCCTCCGCCGATAAACCCACGATGATCATCGGCTGGCCGTTACCCTCGGCGCGGAGAGCGTCGGCCGACTTGGACGACCGGTACGCGCTCTCGATCGCACGAATCTCCCGCGTCGCCGTCGACCCGTCCATCACCGGCATCATGGAGTCCATCAGGATCAGATCGTACAGTTTCGAGCTGGCGTCCACACGCTTCCGGACGTGCGCCACCGCCTCTTCGCCGTGCAGCGCCACGTCCAACGTCACGCCGCTGCGCTGAAGCGTCGCCTTGACGATGCGAAGCTGAAAGTGGTTATCTTCAACCACCAGCACGTTCAGCCCGTCGAGCTCGTCGTCCTTGAACCCGTGCTTAACCTTCGAAGCCGCCGCCTCCTTGGCCGGCTTGACCTCCACTCTCGGCTTGACCTCCACTCTCGACTTGACCTCCTCGTCGCCGTTTTTGTCGGGCGTGGGGTTGAACGCGTACGGATCGTCGTCCACGGATGTGTCGTGGTCCACGGCGGGCGCCGGTGTGTCGAGGCTCACGCGCGACCTACGTCCGTTCGCGGCGGTCAGGTGCTCGCTCTCGCTGAGCTCCTTGAACCACGGGTCGGAGGCGGAGTGGTCAAAGTTCTCGTGCCACTTCTCGGCGTCTTGAGATATCCGCATCGGCTCGGGCGACTGACACCGCTCGAGCGGCTCCCGGTCGCGACCGTTCGACGCGACGTGCACCAACACGCCGCACAGCGCCTCGTGTACCTCCTCACCGGTCGCGCCGTGGGGCACGACGACGACGTTGGAGTCGTTCTTCGCGTACCGCTTGGACCCGTTCGAGGTGGAAGCCGGCGGAGGGGAAGAGCCGGCTTTCCCGGAGGAGAAGAGCACGGCGACACCCCGCGGTCCCGCCGCCGCCAGCAAACGCTCGTGCCTCCACGAGTTCTCATCCTCGCCCTCGTCGTCGGCGGCCATGACGAGCACCGGGTACGTGTTCCCATCGGACGCCAGCGACGCCAGCCTGTGCGCAGCCTCCGACTCGGTGACGACGCACGAACCGGCCCCAGCGTCGACCCCGTAGGAACCGATCGAAGCCGCCACGTGCCTCGCGTGGTTGGCCGACATGGCGCTGGATCCACTGCGGAGCAACACCGCGCGTACCTTCATACCCTCAGGGACCGGCATCGTGGGCACGAAGTCGCACTCGCTCTCGTCACGCGACGTTCGAAGTAACGGCACCGTGAACGCGAACGCATCGCCGGCGGCGTCGCCCGAGGATTCGCTTCGAACCAAACGACCGCCCATCGCCGTCACCACCGTCTTCGCCACGATCGTGGACAGGTCCAGCCTGCGCTGCTTGGTGAGATCGTCGGGGGTGACGGCGTGTATATCCCCGGGGGTGGAAGATGAACCGGCGCGTCGGTCCAGGAGCAAACACGCGGTGAACGTGACGTCCATCCACTCGGGCACGTCCGACTCGTCGGTTCGGGCGACGTCGGCGGTTGGCTGGATGACGGGCGCGATTTCCATCTTCCGTATCGCGCCGCACACCGCGCTCAGCCTCACGCACGGCGGCGCACCGCGTGCCCGCATCGCATCGATCCCGCCAGACGCGCGAACGACGGCGGGCTGAGCCGCGGCGGTCTCGCATAAAGTCGCGAGCGCCCGTCGCAGCAGCCGGGTGTTGGCGCGGAAGTGCTCCGCGTGCACCGCAGACTCCGGCGCCGTCCCGCAGACGAGCTCGAACCCACCCGGGAGGTTCGCAGCCTTCACCACCAGATCCTGGAGTTTACCCAGCGTGAACACACTGCTCGGCGGGTCTTCACACTCGTCGCCGTCGGTGGATTCGTTTGAACTGACGCGGCTGAACCGGCGGCCGGGCGTGGGCAACATCGGCGGCAGCGGAAACGCTCGATCGCCCCCCTCCTTTCTCCACGCCACCTGCATCCCTCCAGCCTCACCCTCCAGCCCGACCACCGCACGTCCACGCGCGTGTATCTCCCCGTGGACCTTACTGTACTGCGCAGCCTGGCTCACGAGCTCCCTCATGGACTCCGCGCTCGTTAATATGTCGCGTTGGAACCGCCGAACCTGCGACGGTGTTTTTTCGCCATCCTGATCGTACTCCGAGCTCATCTTTCCGTACCCGATGATGGCATCCAGCGGCGCCTTGAGCTCCGCGCACACCGCCTTGAGGTACTCGCGTTGCTCGGCGACCTGCGCCTCCGTTCGCAGCGCCGCTTCGTCTTCCGCCAGGTCCATGATCCGACCACAACCCGTGACGTACAGCAAGGTGCAGCTAAACTTGGCAAACGCGTCGCCGATGGCGTACCCGAGGTCCAGCCTCCTCTCGTCTATATACCCCGACGTGTGGAGGAAATAGGAAATAGGGAATATGCACCACGAAAACACGTTGAACACCGCGAACGCGTATCCGAATTTGGCATCCTTTCGAACCCCCGCCATGGCGCTGTACACGGCGGCGCCCGCGAGGCACCTGGCGAGATGAGAGATGACGTACATAAACGACACCACCCCGACGACCAGCGCCCCGTGCCGTACCCAGGGCGTGACGGGCGCCAGGTTGGCGATGAAACACCCGCAGAGTAGCATCACGATGTCGGCCCGCACCAGCGCTGTCGACGTAGGGGGAATGTAGACGGAATCGAGCCCCGCTTGCCTTTCGAACATCTTCACCGCCGCGCTCATGTAGTCCACCGGCGGTTCCCTGCTCAACGCGTACAGCTGTTTGGCGAGGACGATCATGACCGGGGTGCCGAAGAGCCACTCCAACAGACGCAGACCGGAGATGCTGAACCCGTCCGGCGATGAGACGTGCCAGTTCTCGCCGCGGACCATCTGCAGGTGCGCGAACGCCGCGCAGGCGTTGACGTACGCCGCGGACTGGAAGTGCGTCGATCGGTCGGGCGATGCGGTCACCGCGGCGTTCACCAGCGCGAACGCGGTGGCGCCGACGAACATGGCGGCGGCGAAGACGGCGACGTCGCGGCTGCCGCCGATGGACGCGTCCGCCGCGCACGTCTCCGCTCCATTCGCCCTGGACTTCGCATCGTTAACACCGGGGGGGCACCCCGAGAAGTGCGGAGCGACGAGCGCGTTGAGCGTCACGAGCGCGACGAACAGCGCCAGGAGCGTGGGACCCTGGATCTCGTCCCTGCTCGAGACGCGGGGGCGACTCGTGGTCGTGGCCATCGCGATCGCCGGCGTCCAGTCGCCGCGCCCCGATCGTCGTGACGGTCGCGCCCGACGTTCGAGCGCCCGTCGATCTGGTGAAAGTTCCGACCAGGGCGACGCACTTGAACGTCGGACCTCGACGACACGCAAACGAAGGTCTGCCTGGTTATAACTCAAGGATTGTATTTGTATGGGCAAATAGAATGAGAAAATAGACGCGCACCCTAACCCACTCGAGCCGAGTTTGTTTTGTCATCCAACGCAACCGGTCTGACCCCTCGCCCGGAGGACACATCGAACCCGCGCAGCGTCAGGGTTCAGGTCGAGTGTCGCTTCGAAGCGAACGAACACACAGGTGCGACGCCCGCTCCTGCCGACTCACACCGCCCGAACCCGGGGTGAACCTCGAGAGGAACCCTAAATATTTTCATCCGTTGCGCCACCTTGGGCAATCATCCGACCCGCACGGCCACCTTTGGCCGCGCTGATCTCGCGCTCGGACCGAACCCAGCCACTGACGCACCCTCCCCCGCGTTCGTCAGGTAACGATGTCGCGCTTCATGTTCAGCATCGGCACGGCGCTGCGCGAGACCGGCCAGGTGCTGGACCGCATCGGCTGCTCGATGCAGGGCAGCAACGCGTTCCGCGAAGCCATCTCAAAGCACCGCACGATCATGGGAATCTACGAGAAAGTGCCGGCGCTGCCCCGCGCCGGGTTCATCGCCCCCTCCGCGAGCGTCATCGGCGACGTCACCATCGGCGAGAAATCTTCCGTGCGGTACGGCGCCGTCCTCCGCGGCGACGTCAACTCCATCCGCATCGGAGCCCAGACCAACATCCAGGACAACACCGTGATCCACGTCGCCAAGACCAACGTCGGCGGCGTCGCGGCTCCCACGATCATCGGCGACCGGGTCACCGTGGGGCACAACGCCATCCTCCACGCGTGTACCGTGAAGGACGACGCGTTCGTGGGCATGGGTGCCACGGTCATGGACGGCGCCGTCGTGGAGAGCGGCGCCATGGTCGCGGCTGGCGCGCTGGTGACGCCGGGAACCGTCGTGCCCACCGGCCAGCTGTGGGCGGGCGCTCCCGCGAAGTTCATGCGCGACATGACCGCCGAGGAGAAGGCGTTCACGGCGACGAGCGCGGAGACCTACGCCGAGGTTGGCGCGGTTCACGCGGCTGAGAACGACAAGTCCTTCGAGGAGCTCGAGTACGACAAGGCGGCTCGGCGGATGCAACGCGAACGCGACCCCGACTACGACTCGCACCTCGGCATCGAGCGCTCGCAGGTCAAGGTCCAGGTTTAAGGCTGAGTTTATGGGCTCGCGGGGCCTGACTTGCGACGTCTATCCTACCCATCCCTCTCCGCGTGGCGACGTGGCTGTAACCTTGCAACAGTTGTTGATATGAACGTATTCAATTTCTTATCGTAAATAAGTGTTTGCTAAGTACCCGCCCCTTGCTAAATAGTTAACTGGACTCATCACTCCGTGGCTTCGGGGTTCTGTATGACGATGAGGGTGAACTCCGGGTCCGAGTGCACCATGATCTCGTGGTGCAGGCTACGGATCCGGAGGAAGTTGAGGTCGTTCCCGGGGTCCAGGTCTCGCACCATGTTCCGAGCCATCTGCGCGAGCTGCGGGACGAGCTCCGCGTACTGCTTCACGGTGCCAACCTGGTCCTCCACCGGCGTGCCGTCCTTGTTGCACACCGTGGTGGCGCGTACCGGCTCACCCTCATCGTTGACGATGATGGTGCCCAAAACCCCCTGTTCAGATGAAGAGACGCGAGGAAGAGAAGGTCAGTGTTCTGCAGAGTGGCTTTTGGGCTTTGGCAGCGAACGAGAGTCAAGATTCCGCTTTTGGGCGGGATTCCAGCCGCGGTGAGGCGACCGGCACGCGGGGTTCGCCAGGGTGTTTGCACCGATTGCGCCGTGGATCGTCCGGTGTGCGTACCGTGTGTCCGTTGATGCGCTGCAGCGTGGCCTCGACCTCCGACTGTGGGTGACGGGACGTGGGGAGAGGAGACGTCAGGGGAGAGGCTCTCAGGTGAGATGGCTTCCAAACGGGTTGCAATTCCACGCGGGACGCGCGGGGGTCGCGCCGCGTGCCCCTCGGGTCGGGGCTCGCCGGGGCGGTCAATACGTCCTAATGATCGGCTTCGTACCATGATTCACGTCAGATGATTCACTAGCGACGTCCGTCGACTCGCGCGTCTGCTCTGCCGCCCGGCCCCGGGAAGTTTTCTTTCCCATCAGAGAAGAACTCCGGCGGCAGTCGGAAAACGTGATTGTTGGAATTCAACAGAGGGCACTCACTGCCAGAGGGCGCGTGGTGCTGGGTTGTCGTCGCGATGTCGTCGCCGGATGTCACCGCGGATGCCGCGCCTGCGACACCCACTGGCTTCAACGCCATCACGAAACTCCGGGGCAGGATGAAGAGCGCCAGCAAGATGAAGCGCGACCTGGCCATGCGAAGGCGGCTCTACGGGGTTAGCCCCGAGTCCGAGGCTGTCAAGGCGGCGAAGACCCCGGGCGTCGCGGACCCGAACGAGCGCCACTTCATGGTCGTCTCCATGAACAACGACTATCGCAAGGGGTGGGACTTCATGCAGGCCTTCATCTTGCTCTACGTCGGCTTCATCGTCCCGTTTCGGGTCGGTCTGGACGAACCCGCCATGTTCGTCTGGTTCATGGTGGACTTGCTCATCGACCTCTACTTCTGGATCGACATCGTGCTCAACTTCCTCACGTCCTACTACGACGAGGACAGGGGCGAGGAGGTCTTCGAGCTCGCGGCGATCAGCGCGCAGTACACGAAGGGCTGGTTCTGGATCGACGTCGCCGCGGGTATGCCGTTGGATTCGGTGGAGAGGCTTCAAAACGACACATTCTGGTGCTCGTTCAACGAAGGAGGGTGCACCAAGGAGGGCGACGGATCGTTCCAGATATTCAAGTTCATCAAGCTGGTCAGGATACTGAAGCTGCTGAGACTGTTTCGGATAAAGCGACTGCTGGAGAAGTACGAGCACAACTTCGTGCACTACCTGCCGTGGGTGGACTTCGCGTCGCTCATCGGATTGCTCCTCTTTCTCGGACACGTCTTCGGGTGCTTCTTCTACTTCTTCTCCACGAAGGACTGGTGGAGCGACAGCGAGAAGGAACGGCTCGGCGAGGAGGACACGTGGATATACTCGCAGTTTGGCGTCAACCCCGAGGACCACGGGGTTTGGACGCGGTACGTAGCCGCCATGTATTGGGCGTTCACCACGATGACCACCGTCGGCTACGGAGACATCAGCGCCACGACAATCGCGGAGAGGCTCTTCGCCATCGTCGGCATGATCGCCGGTGGGTTCGTCTTTTCGCTGCTCATCGGCAGCGTCGCGGGGGTGATGAGCGCGTCGAAGCGCCGGGAGGTTGCCATGCAGACCAAGCTCTCGCTGGTCACGTCATTCCTCCGCGACAACAAGGTGCCGCACGCGCTGTCGAGTAAAGTGTACCAATTCGCGCGTCTATCGGGCGTGGGGTCGCAGCTCGAGTCCGAGCGTGTCATACGCGGTTTGCCCTACGGCCTGCGCCGGGAGCTGATGTCGTTGCTGTACAGGGACCTGGTGGCGTCCAACCCGCTGTTCGTCAAGATGGACGACGTCCTGTTCACCACCGAGTGCTGCAGCCGGATGACGATGATGTTTTGGCCCATGCACGACGTCGTCTACCGCCGAGGCGAAATCGCCAGCGCCGTGTACTTCGTGACGAAAGGCCTGGTCAACGTGATCAAGGCTGGCGAGGGGCAAAAGTTCACGTTCAAAACCGGCGGGCTGCCGAACGAGGTGGTGGAGCGCATCATGCTGCCCGGGAGCTACTTCGGCGAAGGCAGCGTGCTGGGTTTCAAGCGGCGGAACAAGACGTGCACTACTCGAACCGCCTGTCGATTCGCCGTCATCGCCAAGGAGGACTTCGCGGACCTGATCGACATGTACCCGCGCGCGTACAAGATCCTCGCCAAGAACTACCTGCTGCGCGTCAAGGCGCAGAACGTCAAGCTCATCGACGAGAACTCCGACGACGAGGTGGGCGCCGAGGACGTCAGGCTCAAGGAGCTCCGCAGATCGGACACCTCCGCGTTGTCCCGCGACGATACCGAAACACTCGACGCCAAACTCGATAGGCTCTCCGGTGAGCGCGAGGCTGTCGTGTCGACCCGCGCGTTGCACAGGGCGGACGCGGACGAGTCCGATCACGGCCAGGATGTTGGGCACGGGGAGGATGAGGAACTTTTCGGCGTGGAAGCCGTGGAGTTGAACTCGACGGCTGTTCGCTCTGTTGGCGGGGTGGGTCCGAGGGGCCTCGCCGCTTTCGCACCCGCGCGGACCAACTCGAGCCTGAGGCGGCAGCTTCAGGAGACGGAGAGCGTGGACGGGTCGGACGGTGATGACGGTGATGACCTCGCGTTCGACGCGGGGCAGGCGGAGCAGACCCGCAAGAAGCGAATGGCCAAGAGGCTCTAATGTATTTCTATCTTTTGCTACTTACTATCACGGTGATCACCGCCGCGACGATGACGACGCCCCCTACCCCCGTTCGCCACCCCGGCGCGTCCGCCAAACCCACCGCGTATCCCAGCGCGCTTCCAAGGAACGGCTCCATCGTCAGCGACGTGGACACGACGAGCGGCGATATGTGCTTTAGCACCGCGTTGTACCCCGTGTGACCCACCAGCCCGGGCACAACCGCCAGATACATCGTGACGAAGAAGTTGACCGCCACGCCCCCGAACGCCCACCCCACGATCCCCCCCGCGTGCCCCGTCTCCTCCGTGAGGTACGACACCACCCCCGTGCACACCGCCGCGACGGCCGTGACCGGTCCAGCGTACATGCACAGCGGCATCCACCGCCTGACGTCCGCGCCGACGAGCATGTAGCCGACAATGTAGAACGCAGCGCCGAGCGAGAGGGTGTCCCCTTGCCACGTGGCGCGTTCCCGTTCGCCGTCGTGCTGGTCGGAGGCGACCATGGCGACGCCGACGAACCCGAGCGCGGCGCCCGCCAGCTCCCCGGTGGACGTAGGGAGGCAGAGCGCGAGTGCGCCGAACGCGATGAAGAGAGGCGTGGTGCAGACGAGGAGCAGTGATCGCGCCAAGGTTGTGGTCTGCAGCCCCGCTACCCACGCGCCGAAGTGCGCTCCGAGGCACGCGCCGCTGAACCCGAGCCTCGGCCACGTCTTGAACCACCGCGCGCGCAGGTCGTCCGACGCGACCCTCCACTCGCGGACGGCGCCCACCGCGAGGAGAAGGGCGGTGGCCTGCATCCTCCAGCTTGCGAGGAGCAGCGGCGGGATGTTTGTTAGCTGTTGGAAGGCGACGCCCGCGGTGGACACGGCGAAGACGGCGGCGCACAGCTGTGCCCACACCCACGCGGGCGCGCCGAAGACCTCGGCGTCCATCGCCGATTCCGTCATGGCTCGAGGCCCGGGGGACCAACGCGCGCCCGAGCTAATGCTTCGGTTAACATCGATTCAGCTCGATGCAAGTCGGATATGACAACACAAGCCACCGCACTCAGCTCCGTGACACGGCGATGACGACGGCCATATCGACCAGACCTGCGTGCGCATCGTCGCTCGCGCGCGGCTCACTGGCGCGCGCGCGACGCGTACCTTCCGCGGTCACGGCTTCGCATGCGGTCCCCGTCTTAAGCGTCGCGTGCATCCCTCGTTCTCGGATGTCCCAAACCCACCGCGTGCACGCGCGGGGCGACCGCCTCTGGACGCGCGCGGGAACCGCCGACGGCGCCGACGAGCCCGTATCATCCACATCACCAAGGGGCGACGACGTCACATCGAAGACGGACAAACCCGCGGGCGGAATCGTCGGTTGGTGGCGCGACTACAACGCGCGGGTGAAGGACATGGCCTCGCAGATCAAGGCGCTCGGCCTCGCGGGCTTCACCGCGTACGGCATATTCAACACCGCCTACTACACCCTCGCATTCACCACGGCGTGGTCCATACGGTCCGTGCCCGCGAACATCGGCATCGCCGCGACGTGGAGGATCGCGGGTGAGGTCATGGCGCTGGTTTGGGCGGGCTCGCAGGTGACGAAGCTTGCCAGGGCGGGGATGGCGCTAGCGCTCGCGCCTAAGATCGACGGGTTCATGAATCAGTGGTCGGAGAAGTGGGGAAAGAGCAAGGAGTTCATATTCGTGGGCATAACCCTCGGGTGTTTCCTCGGCTCCGCGTCGTTATTCGCGGTGCTAATCGTGCTCAAGGCGCAGTTCGCGTAGGTGACGGGAATCGGCGCTCGTCAAGTGTTAAACGGAACAGAATTCACGAAACGTCTCAGCCGTCGCCGCGTCACCACGGGAGCGCGGGCGGCTGCGCCTCCTCGTAGTCCTCCTTCTCCAGCTCCTCCTTCTCCACGAAACCTTGATGCTGGATCATCCTGTACAGCCGGCCGCGGCGTTCGCGAAGAGGCCTCATCGCCTCGGCGTGAGCGGCGTTGACCCGCCTCCGAGCCTTGGGCTTCATCCCCGGAAACTTCTCGGCGACGGTGACCTCCCTCGCGTCCACCAGCTCGTCGATCTCGTCCTCAACCTCATCGTACAGTCGCTTAAGCTCGTCGAGGTGCACCGCGGCGCGCGCGGCTTTCACCGGATCCTCCCCCCTGGCCTGGTACGCCGTGGCGAGGGCGAGTTCCATGTCTCCGCCGGCCATGGCGAAGGCGACGGTGGTGGACGGCAACTTGGCCTCCCTGCGTTCATCCCCGGGCCCGATGGCGTCGACGACCCCGACCTCGCGGTCCCACCACGTGGCCCTATCCTCGCCGCACTTGTTCACCGGGACGCGCCACGCGCGGACCACGCCGTCGTCCCCGCCGGTCACTAGCAGCAAATGGGGAACTTTCGGGTCCTCAGAAACTTTCGGGTCCTCGTCGGCGACTGAGCGCTCGTCGTCAGAATCGGAACCGTCGTCGGAATCCGAACCGTCCCCGTCCTCCCTCGCCAGGGGCGCCAGCTTCACCTCACGCGGCGCCCAGTCGCACGCGTTCACCGTCGTCTCGAGCGTCCACTCGGACCTGGTATCGAACGTGCACGAGTCGACGACGCGAACTTTTCCGTCCAAAAACGCGGCTCCCACCGCTCCGCCCCCCGGGCTGTGACGCAGACACGTCGCCGTCCCGAGCGCGGGTAGGTACCCTCCCGGCCCGCCCCGCGCACGCATGGACCGATCGCGGAGCTTCGCCTCCGTCACGTCGCGCGCGTGTGTCCCCCACTCACCCGCGCCGTCGTCCCCGCCGTCGTCCCCGCGGAACTTGTAGCACTCGTGCGTGGGTTTGGCGGCTCCCTGCGGCGCGCCCCGCACGTGCCACATACGCACGATTCCATCCTCGCACCCGGTGACCAAGGTGTTCTTCGCGCCGGTCGCGTCGGGGTGCCACGACATGGACGTCACCGGGCCCTTGTGCGCGTCGAACCACTGACACAGCCGGCCGCTCACGGCGGACCAGACTAAAAGCCGGTACTCACCGCCGTCTTTGGCGAGGTGCGTGGAGGAGGTGGTGCAT
>Ga0213862_10000950_pt1 | contig 12155 bp, 9 predicted proteins | sample PICome_7_FD_160092 | JGI IMG/M metagenome (GOLD analysis project Ga0213862, IMG submission 160092) | Coastal seawater microbial communities near Pivers Island, North Carolina, United States - PICO266 | ecosystem: Environmental > Aquatic > Marine > Coastal | place: USA: North Carolina | collected... | reverse complement strand
TATTACTATTATTATTATTATTATGATGATGATGATGATGATTTAGCGTCGTCGCGTTGTTCGTATTCCTACTCGATGATGATGCGCAGTTGTTCCCGGTGTCGGTCAACCGTTCTCGTTCTTCTTCCACAAAAGACAAAGACGATGATGATTTCCCTCGTAAAGAAGAAGAAGAAGAAAAAGCGTCGTGGTTTCGTTTCAGCGCGGAAAACGCGTACTCCAAAACCTCCTCTTTTGTCCGGTTATCCTCGTACGGCACGTTTGGTTTCAAGTACGGCATTTAGTAAATCAGTAGTAGTATTCTCTCTCTGATGATGAGGTAGGAGTAACAGGTGTAGTAGTGAGTGATTTCTGCGGAGACAAAAAAAAGAATAAAATGTAAAAAACCGCTTTTTTTTCGAGCGTTTTTTTCGCTCAAAACACACACGTCCTCGTCAGAAAAAGGGATATATTATATACATCTAATAAGGAAATATATACGCTTCATCGTCGGAAGAAGAAAGCGAGTGAGAAAGAAAGCGAGAGCAGCGCGAAGAGGGTTTTGTTCGTTTTAAGTAGTGTTTGCTTTTTCTCTCCTTCTTCTTTTTTATTCGTAGTAAACGAAGAAGCGATTTTAAAGCGGGCGCACGATGCGCGAGTGTATATCTACGACTGGGTGCCTCCTCCTCCCGATGCTCCTCCTCCTCCTCTGTGTCCTTCCTGACCTGCGAATGGTGCTGATGGTGCGAGGAGCGCCAGTCGTCGTCGTTTGCGAGCAGCGATTTCATGCCGGGCAAACGTCGAAGTGCGCGTACACCGGGGTGACGAGTGCAGGGGCGGAAATTCGATTCATAAACGATGAGGAAGACGACGAGACGGTAAAGGCGACACCGGTCGAAGTGGTGGAAAACGGCGTTGGCGTGGTGGAAGTAGAAGTGCCGTTGCTGGCGCAGGAGTACGTTTTGGGGATGTACGACGGGAAAGCGAAGACGTACAAATCTAAGACGAAAGTGACGGTGGTTTCAGACGAGGATGGAGAGAGTCTAGACGATGTCGCTTCGACGAGGAGTTTGGTACGAGTGGAAACGGATAAACCGTTGTACGCGCCGGGGCAGAAAATCAAAATCCGAACGCTCGTCGCCGATATCGAGAATACGGCGTTGATTAAACAAAAAGATGGAGCGACGGTGGCGAGTGTCGAGGTGAAGGACGCGCTGGAGAGAACGATTTTTAAGAAAGCGGACTGCGCAGTGGATGTTTTTGGCGTGGCAACGGCAGAGGTGGCGATAGCGAAAGAGCAACCGCCGTTCGGTTGGTGGACCGTGAAAGCGGAAGTGGAAATAGACGACGACGGGTCGAAAGTTGTAGGCGAGACTGGATTTAACGTGGAAGAGTACGTGTTACCGTCGTTTGACGTTACTTTCGACGCGTCGAGCATGCCTTTGTACGTGTTAGCGTCGAAAAGCGCGAATGAGTTCTCCGGAAAGGTAGAAAGCGCATACACCTACGGGAAAGCGGTGGAAGGAAAAGCGAAAGTTATCATCAAAAGGCCGAGCACTTCGAATTATTACTACGGTGGCGCAGTTGGTGGTGATGTTGGTGGTGGTGATTTTGTGGCAGTCGAAGAACCCGCGTTTAAGCCGCCGGATGAATGGGATTCGAGCGGTAGTAGCAGCGGTAGCAGTGGTTATCCGAATGAAGTTTCAGACATTCTGTACGAGTCGAGCTGGATGACTTTATACGAGGGATCTGCAACTTTTGTGGCGTCAATTTCAAAATCAATGCTAGATCAGCAATGGTCGCGAAATTTGGAAGCATACGCTATGGTTGAAGAAGCAGCCACGAGAGAGATTCGAAACTCGACGGTATTGATTGTCCCAATCGTCCGCGAGGCGTTTACGCAACAAACGTCGATGATTTACCAGTCGCCAGCTTTAAAACCAGGGTTACCGATGAAGCACACGATTCAACTCGCTTCGGATATCCCTGGTGCGTTCAGTGATACAGAAGATCTTGGAACCTTGGACTTTACGCTGAATATAAACAAAATGAATTCGTACTCGTATTCTGGTGATTCGAACGCGCAAACAATTTCCACGCGAGTCTCTTCCTCCGGCGCTCTCGATATCGAATTCGACGCCCCCGCGAACGATCTCTCGTGTTGTGCATCTTACGAGGACGAAACAAACTACTTTTATGGATCCTCGCAAAAGTGTTGTTTGCAAGGGGCGAACGTGCAGCTGGTCAAGAACGCGGCGTCGAGAGATGTCGTGAAGAAGATACTCGCATCCGCGAGCGACGATATGTCTACGACGGAACTCGACGCGCTCGTGCCTTACTTATCGGTGTACTTTGCGAGAGATACTTCCAGTGCGAAGGCTTCGGTTGAAGTCGTTGTTATCAATACGAGCTGTGAGAGCGCTGAGGCGTGTCAGTTCACGCTCGCGTCTTCGAGAAGTGATGTCGCATTCGCGTACGCCGTCGTCGACTCGGAAGGCCTAGGACGCGGTGTTTTAGAAGCGGGCACAACTACTCTCTCTTCCACTGAAACCGAAAAAACAGTGACAATGACGTATGGCAACATCGCATCCACTTTGAGCGCGGCTGTTTCAATCGCCGTATGGTCACTGAGCGGAAGCGTGTATAGTGAAACGTATCTCGCCGGGACAACTTCGGATGTTTTCTTGGTCCCCGGAACGAGCGTCTCCGTGGAAAGCGAAAGCGAAATCGCGTTTCCGTATGACATCACCATGAACACTAACGTTTCGGAAACGAACGTCGTTGCAACGGGCACAGACATTACATTCACTATTATCGGCGCGCCTGATGGCGCGCGCTCGTACATTCTCGCCATCGACGAAGCTGTCGTGATACAAAGCGGCGGGAACACGTCTGCTTTAAAAGCGACGACGTTTTTGTCAAGCGTGTACGATGCTAAAACGAACACTTTGGATGCGAGCTCGAATACGTGGCCATGTGATGCAACGTATAACGATAACGATATCAAACTTGATCGCGTAACGATTATATCCACTGCTGAGATTGCGAGTTATTGTGACCCGTCGTCGTCGAGTAACGGAGGATTTGGAGTCGGAATGCCGGAAATTGCGTTTGGTGCCGATATAGCCATGGACGACGGTGCCGCTGGTCAGGAAAGTACAACCAACAAAGCGGCAACAGATGTGGATTCAGCTTCATCCTCGCCTACGGTGCGCACACTTTTCCCGGAAACTTGGCTTTGGGAATCGTCTGATTCAGGTTCGTTCGAATCAACCGCGCCTGATTCGATTACAACGTGGAGCATAACCGCGTTTACCTCGCACCCGACGCAGGGTATTTCCATTTTGAAAACCGCCTCGAAAATGACAGTGTTTCGCGAATTTTTCATCTCGCCGAAAATGCCGTACTCCATCTCGCGAGGTGAAACCGTCGAGATTGTTCTCGCAGTTTTTAATTACTTGAAAGACCAAGATATGTCGGTATCAGTTTCCGCCGAAGACGTGACATCGGGTGAGGCTGTACAAATTGGCGATTCGAAAACGATCAACGTTTCAAAGAACAGCGCCGACTCTATATCTTTCGAAATTTCTCCCACGGTACTCGGAAGTATCAAACTCCAATTTTCCGCTATAGGAACCACGACGACGAGCACAGATTCAGAATCAAAAGAATATACAGATGCGGTCGAGAAGAGTATTGTCGTGAACCCGGAAGGAGTGTTCAAAACGACGACTGTTTCGAAAGTTTTTCGTCGAAGTGCGGAAGATGCGTCGGAAACATTTACTTTGAACGCATTTCCGAATGGTTTGAGTGCAAACGCGATTGTAGATACGTATTCGAGTTTCATTACCGTCGTTGGTGATATCATGGGTCCATCGATTCAAAACATCAACAAGTTTGTCCAGATTCCCATGGGCTGTGGTGAACAGAATCTCTTGTTACTGGCACCAAATGTGTACATAGCCGAGTACTTGAACTCTGCGAATAAACTCACAAGCGCTTTAAAAACGGAGCTTTCAAATAACGTCATCATGGGATATTCTCGAGAGTTGACGTATTTTCACCCATCCGGCGGTGTTTCTGCGTTTGGACCACAAAGCGACAAGTCCGCATCGTTGTGGCTCACGGCGTTTTGTTCCAAGGTTTTTGCGTCTGCGAAACGCTCGAGCGAAAGTAAAATTTTAGATGGTGTTTCAATCGACGCGACTGTTTTGAAAGGCGCTGTTGACTTTATAATATCTACTCAAGGCACGAACGGTGCGTTTTCAGAGCCCGGAGTCGTTTTACACTCCGAAATGCAATCGCAATCGGGAGATAAATTCGTTTTATCCTCGTATGCCGCTTTGAGTTTGATTGAAACGGTTGCATCGATTGACAACCCTTCGACGAAAACGAGCGCGCAAAATTCGATTTCAAGCGCGTTAGAGTACGTTGCTTCTTCCTTGGATTCAGTTAAATCCGCCGCGATCGCGAAGGAACCGAGCGCTGTGTATTCTGTAATAGTCTCCACGTACGCCTTCGCCTCTGCGTGCGCTTCGTTATCGACGCACTGCGATTTGGCGAATTCTTGGATAACGGGCGTTCTCGAGCTAATTGGAACAAGTGAAGTGGACGGCGCTACATCTTACGGCGGTGTCGGTGCCAGTAACTCTTTAAGGATTGAATCCACGGCGTATGTCGTTTTAATCTACGCTAAAATGAGCGATTCCGGGAATAACTTTTGTTACTCCGCGTTGAAATTTCTTTTACAAAATAGAAACGAGTTTGGAGGGTACGGGTCAACTCAGGACACCGTGGTTGCTTTAGAAGCACTGTCGACGTATGCAAAGCTTACGAGAGAAGCGAGTAGTTCTGGGTTGCTCGTGTTGTCCTTTCCAAACGAGGTTGGCGCTCCTTCGTTCACAGTGGACGAGTCGAGTTTCGATACATTCAACACCGCGCAAATCGCACAAAGAGGTACGGAAACGTTTACAAATCCGAGCGTTTCGGGTGATGTTTCAGGCTCGGGAGTTGCGGTTGTTTCGTATACCGTTCGGTGGTACGAAACCGTGGATTTGACGGAGGATACCTCGGATGGATTATTCACGATAGATGTGACGACACGCGTTGTCACGACGAAAATTTCATCTACGAATAGAAAAAAACGAAGAAGACTTTTAACGCCGAATTACTCACCAACATCGACGAGCAGTGTGGAAGATGCTGAGATGTTGCAAATGAAAGTTTGCGTGAAGAAGACGGAAATAACGAATGGAGCGGATGGTATGGCACTTTTGCGTGTCCCGATGTTTTCCGGTTTCCAACCGGTCGAGTCGTCCATCGCCAACTTAGATCCGGAAAGAAAATACATCAAACGCGTGGAGGTGGATCCAATTACGAGCACTCTTTCTTTATACATAGAGAACTTTCCATTGAATTCGAACGATAAACTTTGCGCCACATTCGATGCTCGAAGAGTCGCGGAGGTGAAAAATGCGCAAGACGTTCCAGGAGCGCAAATTTCCATGTACTACCAGCAAGACAAATATCGAAACGCCGTGATGAAATCGACCGATTTAGAAGTTGGTCGATTCCCGGAGGACGATGGGGGTGGCGGTGTCAAGGTTGAACCAGACTCTGCGTTTGGATTTCGAGTCACTTTCATTTTAGCGTCTGTCATCGCTTTAGCTCTTTTCGCGATGGATTAAAACAAAACGAGGGGTTGTTATTCTCGATGTATCTCTCACTTTTAATCATGTAATAACAAAACTAGTATTATACGCTTGTCATTAGCTCTGTATTAATGATATTCTTCTGTACCAGGTACCATGGTACCACGGTACCAGGTACTTTATGCTCCTCTCTCTCTGTCTCCTCACACTCTCCTCACACACACACACACACACACACACACACTCTCTCTCTCTCTCTCTCTCTCTCTCTCTCTCTCTCTCTCTCTCTCTCTCTCTCTCTCTCTCTCTCTCTCTCTCTCTCTCTCTCTCTCTCTCTCTCTCTCCCTCATATATCACTCATTCACTCATTCATCCACAGACACTTCCTTATTAAAACATGATGTTGTTCATAGTATAGATTCGCGCAGACGGAACAATCTTGAAGCAGTCGTCGCCGTCCGAGGATCCGCTTGAATCCTCGTCTACAGCGGCATCGTCGTTCACCTCCACGACTCTCTTTTTCATCGTCGTCGCCTCTTCAGAAGGACACTTGGCGCACAAAGTCTCGTCGAAAATCCACTGTCCCCACTCGAACTTCTTCTTCCTCATTTTGATGCTTTCCGGCGTCCCGCCAACTTTTTCCCACACCAAGTAATCGTGGACGTTATCGAAACCGTTCTCGCGCGCGATTCGTATGACTTGGTGCGTCGGTGCCAACCCGGCTTTCTTCCTGCACGGTCCGCAGTTGCAGCAGTTATCGCACCCGTCTCCGCACGATTTGCGACATTTCGGGCACTCCCAGCACCCACTCGCGACGGCCAAATCGATATCCTCCCCGTGCCTGTTTCTCAAACACATCCCGCAAAACTGCACCGGTCTCGCCGCTTCGTTTTGGCACTCGTACCCGGTGCACTCCACGTGCGTTTCCACCGTCTTTTGACGACACCAGTGACAGGTCGTGCCTTTCTCCGAATCGTACACGCGACCTCCGACGGAATACACGCTTCGTCTGCACACTCTCGTCGCGCTTCTTTGCGACCGCTGCTGATTTTGTTGCTCCTTCCTCTTGCGATGCGCGTCCTCTTCCTCCTGTCCCAACAAAATGGACCGATCTTCGGCGTAATTGATCTTTCGCACGACTCGAGACGTTCGTCGGCGTTCGCTTTCCGGTATACACTCTTTCCGCTTTTGCTTCTGTGTATAATTTTGTTGTTGTTCGTATTATTAAAGAAGATATAACACACGCGTCAGTCAAAGCAAAGAGCGAGACAGAGACAGAAAGAAAGAACAAAAGAAAGAGACAGAAAGATGAGACGAATGCGAGGAAGTCCTCTCTCGTACCTTTCTCGGCGTCGGCGTCGCGATCGGTGGAAACATGCTGGAATGTTTCCCGATGAGATTTTCCAATCCCATCTCTTTCATCCGTTGTACATTTTTCGCGATTCTCGCTTCGCGTTCGAGCTCGAATTGCGACAAGGGCGTCGCGAAAGAGTTATTATTAATTGGGGAGGTTGGCGAGGATGAATTATTTGACATGGCGCGAATTTTAGTATTATTACTACACGCTTATTAGTAGTATTAGTAGTAGAGTGATGATGATGAATTGGAGAGCGTTCCCGTGGGTTTTTGGCGGGAAAATGTTTTCATACTTAGGGTTTCATTTGTTACCCTAAACATAATATTCCACTGCTCTTTCAGAAGTCTTCCAGAGCGCTCTTTGAGCCTTTCTCGGTTCTTTTCTCCCTGAGAACTACGGAGGAAAGACACTGCCAGCGAGCGACACAAACGGAAGAAGAAAGTACTCTCATCATGCCAAAAGGCCCGTTCGCGAGCTCGGTCGGCGTCGGCCGCGCGGAACCGGAGTGGGCGAAGTTGAACAAAGTCGATGGGATTTGTGGACGAGATGTGATGCACCAATCCGGAGAGAAAACGGAAGCGCCGTTAAAGTTGGAGGATGAAATCACGAGCGGCGAGTGCGAATCTCTGATCGTTCCGGAAGATGGAGGTTTTGATTTGTTAATCGTGGGTGCCGGGTTGAGCGGGTCTGTGATCGCGGAAAGGTGCTCGAAAGAGTTGAACATGACGTCTTTGATTCTCGATAAAAGAGACCACATAGGAGGGAACTGCTACGACTTCGTCTCGGACGAAGGCATTCGGTGCTCGAAATACGGCGCGCATTTATTCCACACGAATTTCGAAAGAGTGTGGGAGTACGTGCAAAACTTCTCGGAGTGGATCCCGTTCGATCATAGGGTGAAAGGACGCGTGGAAGATGAAAATAAAGAGTTGAAATTGGTTCCGATACCGCCGACGAGAGAGACGGTGAACGCGTTGTTTAGCGCCAACGTAAACACGGACGAAGAGATGCAAAAGTGGTACGACGAGCAACGAGTGGTGCCGAAAAGTGAAGACGGACAGCCGAGGAACGGAGAGGAAGCGGCGCTGAGCAGAGTCGGGCCGCTCTTGTACGAAGCCGTGTTTAAACATTACACGAAGAAGCAGTGGGATAAATACCCGGAGGAGTTGGACGCGAGCGTGTTGTTGAGGTTGCCGTGTCGGACGACGACAGACGATAGGTACTTTTCCGATCCGTGGCAAGCGTTGCCGAGAAGAGGATACACTAGAATTTTCGAGAACATGTTGTTGGGCGACGAGAATATACAGATTCGGTTGAATTGCGACTTTTTTGAGTTGAAGAAGTCGAACGCGTTGCCGAAACATAAGTTGGTCGTGTTCACGGGTCAAATAGACGCGTATTACGCGAGTTTAGGGATGCCAAAGTTAGAGTATCGATCGCTGGAGTTTGAAAACACGTACGTCGAGGAACCAGAAGATGGTTATTACCAAGAAGCTATGGTTGTAAACTACCCGTCGTCGTCGGTGCCGTTTACTCGCATCGTCGAATACAAACACACGCCGAATCAGCCGAGCGAACAACCCTTGCCGAGAGGCACTTTGATTGCGAAAGAGTACAGCACGGACGTCGGGGAACCTTATTACCCCGTACCGAATCCAGAAAATAGAGCTTTGTACGAAAAATACGCCGCGTTAGCCGAGAAAGAGAAAGGGGTGTGTTTCGTCGGGCGATTAGCGAGTTACAAATATTTCAACATGGACCAAGCCATTTTGAACGCGTTGGAGATGTACGATAACATGAAAGAAAACGGGACGTTAGAGCCGAAGAGGAAACCGGAAGATTTCGGACCCGGGGATGGACCCAAGTGATTAGATATTTTAAATAATATGTATTAAAAGAGAATATTTAAAAACTTACGGCAAAAGTGCTTATATAATAAATTCCACGTCGGCAAGTCTCTCCTCCATCCCTTTTTCATCACGCTTTACAATTTTACAATCACAAACAACAAACCAAACAACAAAACGCTCACAATCAACCCACCAATGGCTACAGCCATTTCATCCCTCGATTTTAACGCAAATCGTCGTTCACCGCACGCAGGACACCTCTTCTCTTCCGCCCACGGGCCTTTCGTGCCGTCGTACACGTACCCGCACCCTTGACACACCCAAAGTTTCCCGTCGACGACGGCGTTCGGGTTCGCCGCGATCACTTCCGCGGACGGTCTCGAGCCTCTTTCCGGTTTCCCCGCCATGGCGATGATGTGCACGCCTCTTTTGTCTACTCGTTGTTTTCGTCGTTGTAATTGTGCAGTTTTGAGTGCAACTTTGGTCGAATTCACCTGCTTAAAAAAATGTTAAAGTCTCGAACAGTCAGTGTCTCGTTCTTTTTTCTCTCACTCTAGGGAAACGTGAGGGTAAAATTCCGAGTCATATCTCATCGTCATCATCATCATCATCATCATCGACCGTCTCGCCGATATGTGCGCGCAGTAAAACAATGCTCGAAAAGACACGCACGCGTCTCTGATACTACTCGTTGTGGTCGTTCTTTCTGAGGCGTTTGACGAATACTAAACGCATCAGAATCACGCGCATAAACATATCATATGTAAATCAACACAAAATTGGACGTTTTGATGACGACGACGAGGTTTTGATGAGCGATGATGGACCCCGCGCAGGTCTACTCACGACACGCGCAGATAAAAAAGAAAGAAGAAACGAAAAGGTAAGAAGGGCACAAAAGACAAAGCGCACCTTGGTGTTGGTGTTCTTGCGCAAAGAAACCGTCGTCGTCGTCGGTCGAGCGACCGACGGGACCAGAGAGGTGGATAACGAGAACATTTTTTGGTTAAAAAACTCCTTTTTTGTGATGAAGCAGAAAGATGAAAAAAATGAAAAAAATGAAAATTTTTCTCAAAACTAATAAGGAGACCAACAGATTTTCCTTTGTCTCGTACGCGGCGTAAAGCTTTGACGATGATGTGTGAATACGCTTCTCTCTGTGTCTCTCTTTGAAAAGAAAGCAGTTTTCCCCGCATTTTGATGCGCGTTTTGGTGGAATCTTGACTTTCAATGCTAGGATTTAAGAAATATATGTATACGTATACTCTGGCGACGACGTTTTGGTTTTCAACCGCCCAAACCGCGGAAACTCTCGCGTCTCTCGAGCGCTCTCTTCGCGAGTCTTTGAAAGATTGATTTGACGTTACAACCGGTTTTCGCGTTCGCAGATGCGACGAAACTGGAGAGTTCTGGTGAGATGCTGAGATGGCTCCTCGAGTCTTGGGAACCTTCGGTGGTGGTACTCTTTGAGGACGACGACGCGGTCGTCGTCAGTCTTCGATCGAAAGCGTCGAGCGCATCGAGCGAGCGCTCGAGGAAAGCGTCGTCGGGTTGAAGTTTATTTTTGTCGTCGTCGTCGTCGTCGACAAAGTCGTGGACGCACAGACACACGCACGGTGGAAGTGAGCGTCGATTTTGTCGTTTCGCGGAGTTCACGTACCGCGCGACTTCCTCGAACCATTTCGACTGGACCAAGCGCAAAGACTTGTTCAAGTCCCCTCCTCGGTTATTCGCGACTACAATCAGAAAAGCGTCGATGTCTCGACTGGAATCAACGTACGTCGCATACCGCGCATCTCTATAGCAGTCGTTTCCAGAAAAGTCTGTGATGCAAATCTCTAAAGATACACTTTCAGTATCGTTACCATCGTCGTTGTCGTTTAATTCCATTCGTTTGGCGGCGTAGTCCATGGCGACCGTTTTCGCCGGTTTCCGAAAAGGAGGCTGGTGACCGCGAGAGGAAGGCGAACGGTTCGTGCAAAACGACGTCACCAAAGCCGATTTTCCGGCACCAACGTCTCCGAGAACGCACACGTGCATCCGTTTTCTCTTCTTTGTGGACATGAGTGCCATACGAGTCATGAATTCTTTACGAATATATCTCTGTTTGGGTCTGCGCTCTTCAAAATCTATTTTTAGACGGCTGCGCTCGAGCGACTCCGACTATCATCATCATCAATACTTTTACTACTATTATTAGTATTATTAGTCCCCGCTAACGCTTTCATCTCTTTCCGTGTTTTCGCATTTATCTTCCACGTCACCGATATTCGCATTCCAGCGCCGTAATCTTGCCCGACGCTCCACACCGCCGTCAATATCGAAACCACCGCGATCCATTCGAAGGAAGCCAGTATCCTATAATTGCGGTCGAAACCGCCCTTCGGAGGCATGCGAACCACCACAAACATAAACATAGAAAATGCGCCTATAGCGCACGCTATGCTTTTCACCCACAAGTGTTTCTTCCTGTACGCTTTCGATTGCAAAAAATGCACGCCGCCCGATGCTTCCTCTCCTTCTTCTTCCGGAGTACACTCCGACGCCGGCTCGAAATTCTTATACATCTGATACGTCAACATGCACACCCACAACAAAGCTCCGCACAAGAATTGAAACGCGCAGAACCCGTGTATGTATACATTCTCGTTCTTCTGTACGCTCGCTACTCCGGCTAAACCTATCGCCGCTATCGCCCCAACAAGACGCGTTCTCTTCGCGAATCTTTCCCACGTTTTCGTATCCGTGTCGAAGAACGCTCGCACGAACGCCTCTTGAATAAACGCGAAGCCGAATAGAAAAACCGCCGCCTGTAGGTAGCAATACAAAGGTGGTAAGAATAATATCGTCTGGTCAATAAGCAAGAACAATCGATGCAACAAAAGATACAACATAATAAAGCGAAACATCGACGAAAATGAACATCCATCGACGACTTTGCCATCGCGGCGGTCAAACGCAAAACACCTTCACTTACCACGTTGATAAAAAATCTCGAAATCCACGTTTGAGGATCTTTCGTAAACGTATCGGAGACGATCGGTACGTCGTATATGGTGTCTCCTTTTGCCGCCGCTGCGATGTAGCACGTTACAATGGTCAACGAGACGAAAAAAATGGCTGCGTTGATGACGTCTGATGCGCGTATCTGTGTAAAGAATAAGAGTAATAAAACAGTTAGTTGGGGGTGAAACGAGAGACAAAAATTGGATTAAATTCTTTTAAAAGCGCGAACGACAACATCACAAGAACGAAGCGATGCGAGAAAGAAAGAAGTCTCACGTTGGTGAGCAAGTCGTAGTTCGGTTTCGACGCCAC
>Ga0213862_10000948_pt1 | contig 12182 bp, 11 predicted proteins | sample PICome_7_FD_160092 | JGI IMG/M metagenome (GOLD analysis project Ga0213862, IMG submission 160092) | Coastal seawater microbial communities near Pivers Island, North Carolina, United States - PICO266 | ecosystem: Environmental > Aquatic > Marine > Coastal | place: USA: North Carolina... | reverse complement strand
TAAAATAGGCTTATCGGTTCGCCAACAATTTGGATAACTATGAGTATATTTTTCTACTTTGAAAGCCTTATTTTCTGTTTTTAATTGAATTGCAATTTCAACATCTATGGATTTCTCAGGCGCTTCTCCTGGAGGATAGTATTCATTTTTTACATACTTGCCAGCATAATCTCCCATTTCTGGTCTAAATTTTCCCTGTAAATTTACCAAAGGAACTAACTTATCATTTTCATCTTTTACTAACATCGGAGGAACTTCCGGCTGGACCAGTTTAGCTACCATCGCATCATCGGCTCCAAATGTAGGAGCAGTATGAACAATTCCTGTTCCGTCTTCTGTAGTTACAAAATCTCCAGCAATGACTCTAAATGCATTTTCTGGATGATCGTTTGGTAATGAAAAATTCATTAATTGTTCATAACGGGTTTCCAAAAGCTCAACACCTTTAAATTCTTTTAGAATTAGATAAGGAATACTTTTAGCCCCTTTTTCATAGGAAGTTACTTCATCTACTGAGTTTACTTTTTCAAACTTCCCTGAAAATTGTTTGTCAATTAAATTTTTAGCTAAAATTACTTGTGATTCCTCGAAGGTATATTGATTGAATGTTTTTATAAGAACATAGTCAATTTTTTTACCTACCGTCAAGGCTGTATTTGAAGGTAGCGTCCATGGGGTAGTTGTCCAGGCAAGAAAATAAATATCTCCTTCTGTATCTTTCAGTATAGGGGGCATTGAATTCTTAATAGCTTTAAATTGAGCCACTACGGTTGTATCGGTAACATCTTGATAGGTACCCGGTTGATTTAATTCATGAGAACTAAGACCCGTTCCTGCTTTTGGCGAATACGGCTGTATGGTATAGCCTTTATATAACAATCCTTTATTGTATATTTCTTTTAATAGCCACCAAACCGTTTCCATATATTTTGACTCATAGGTCACATAGGGATCTTCCATATTTACCCAATAGCCAATTCGTTGGGTGAGGTTATTCCAAATATCAGTATACCGCATAACTGCTTTACGACAGGCTGCATTATAATCCTCAACCGAGATAGTTTTCCCGATATCTTCTTTGGTAATACCCAATTCTTTTTCTACCCCCAATTCAATTGGTAAGCCATGAGTATCCCAACCAGCTTTTCGCTTTACTTGGAATCCTTTCATGGTTTTATAACGAGGAAAAATGTCTTTAATAGTTCGTGCTAAAACATGATGTACTCCTGGCAATCCATTGGCCGATGGTGGTCCTTCAAAAAAAACATAGGGAGTGTTTCCTTCTCTGGAGGTGATACTTTTTTCAAAGACCTTTTCCTCTTCCCAGAATTTAAGAATGTTTTCTCCTATTTCTGGAAGGTTTAAGCCTTTATATGTTCTAAATTTTGTACTCATTATTTTTTGCTTTTGCAAATTGTTTTTTAACTAAAAAGAACGCTGCGAATTTAATAAATAGTTAAGATAAGACAATGCTTATTGCCTTAAAATTAAGCGACTAAAAAAGCTCTATGAAATTAACCTTAGAGCTTTAATAGTAAATGATGGTTGGTTTTTATCGCACCAATCTAATTTCTAATGACTCTACAACATTTACATCATCTTCTATATAAATATTAATATAACTAAATTTTGACTCATTTTAATTAAATTTCAAATTTAATTTCTTTTCAGTAGCTTAGACCTATATTTTTAATCTTTTTATTTTGAAGCAATTCATTTTCTATTTATTGTTTTTCCCTTTACCATTATTGGCACAGGAATATGTAGATATTTTAAAGATAGGATATAGCAATACTTCTGAAGCGAAATTTAAAGATACTAACCAAAGCACCTCTATTAACACCTATAATGCGGTTGTAACAATCCCTGTAGAATTAAACTCTAAGCATGCTTTATTAACCGGTATCGATTTGAGTTCTCAAAACTTGTGGTTATCTCCTGAATACAATCAATCGACAACTTTACACAATACATTGCTAAAAGTTGGGCTTGCAACGACCTACACTGAAAAATGGAGTAGCACTTTTGTTTTACTACCTAAAATGGCTTCCGATTATAAAACTATTTCTGGAGCAGATTTTAATTTTGGAGTCTATGCCATTGCAAAACTCAAAAAAAGCGAATATTTTAAGTTCCGTTTTGGGTTGTACGCCTCCACTGAATTTTTTGGAGTTTTTACTACCCCTATCATTGGCGCCTATTATTTAAGCCCCAATAAACGTTTTGAAATTGATGCTTCTTTGCCGATTACTGCCAATTTAAATTATAAGTTTGGAAAGGCTGCAGTTGGTATTGATTATTTTGCAATTGGAAGAAGTTATAACATTAGCCAGGAAACCTCAACACCTATTTATGTAGACCAACGACCTATTGAAGCAAGTACTTATATTCAATTTGGTTTAGCAGAAAATAGTATTTTACTGAGAGCAAAAGTTGGATATTCGAGCAATACAAATGAAGTTTATAAACAAGGAGATCAGTTAAATTATAGAATTTCTGCTTTTAGTTTTGGAGATAACAGAACACAACTAAATCCTGATATTTTAGGCAGTTTTTTTCTCAAATTTGAAGCGATTTACAGAATATATTTTAAACAAAAATAATGCTAGGTCTAAAGTATAATTGATAATTTTATGATATGAATAAACTTTGTCCAGAATGTGGAGATAATATAATTACTCTATTCAACAACTTTAAAGGTTTCTATGGCTTGATTAGGCTCTATAATGGTATAGTCTTTCCAAAATGTGGGATCATATTGTGATAAATAAGTTGGTTTTACCAACTTATGTTCTTCAATTTTATCAAAATAACTTTGATTAATAGCTTCGGACTCAAAAACAACAAACTCATATTTTGATAATTGATTACCTTGTATTTTTAAGTTTAAGGAAAGTTCATTTTGTTTTCTTTTGCCCTTAACATTTTTGTTTTTTTCTATTACTTTTAAAGGTCTATCTAAGCCCATATAACCCCCATTGTTGAGCTCCAAATACCTAGGACTGTAACTGCCATTTACATCTTTATCAAATAACATTTTACCTCTAAAAACATTATTACTATAGTTAATACCTAAAAGTCCAAATTTACTTAAAGGCTTTACATTCTCGAAATCTAATCTAACAATAGCATAATCTTGCGTATCAACGTATAGCACTCCCCTAAACTCTTTCCCTCCTTTAGGACTAAATGGAATAATATATACTGACATTCCGTTTATTACTGTATAATTTTCCAGACTAAAATTATACCTATTTGATTTATCGATAACATCTAACTTACTATCTCCTGTAAAGAATAATTGTTTGTAGAGGTACGATATTTGATTTCCAATTTGTTTGTGAAAATTGGTATCTCCCTCTATTTTTCTTTTTTCAACTTCTACTTTCATCTCTTCATTCTCTTTCAGAATCGAGTCCACTTCCATTTTGGTACTAAATATTCCTGATTTAATTTTTATATAAGAGTCTTTTTTGATATTGTCATTAAAAATTTTTTCAAGCTTTTTTCCAATACCCTCTGCTGAAATATCACTATTTTTATCATACAATTCAGCGGCTTTATTTATGTTTAATTTATAGCGATCATAATTCCCGTATAACTCAGCAACTGCTTCTTTATAATAAGATGATTTATTTGGAATAATAGTCCTAATACTATCTATTAATTTTTTATTAAGTTCCTCTATAGTTGATTTTTCAAATCCAAAATCTAATTTTTTCATCGTCCCAATTTCTGATTGACGAAAAAATATTGTTTTTTTCGTTAGATCTGTCGCATAGTTTTTGGGTAGGTGTTCTTTTACCTTTTCAATAATTTCGTCTACTTCGAGAATTTTTGTTGTTAAAAAAACCTCCTTGAGTTGGTATGTTTTTGGAGTCAATAAAATCACTAAAGCTTCTGCCTCCTCAAAAAGAACTCCCTTTGTTTCGTAGCCCATGTAAGAAACAAAAATAGAATCTTGCGGTTGGCTCACATTTTCTAATAAAAAGGTAAATTCTCCATCTTCATTAGTTACTAAACCTTGATTTAAACCTGTCTCAACGGTAGCGTAAGCGATGGATTCTTTTGTGTTTGCATCCAAAACTTTTGCAGAGAATATTTGTGCATTTAAAGCAGCCATATAAAGGCTAAACAATCCTAAAAAAAAATATTTTAAATACATCAACAAAAAAATTATTTATGCAAATATAATACGGCGATATTTTAGAATAAATATCGCCGTATCAAATAATTGTTAGATTATGTAGTGTTTACTCTGCTGCTGATTCTGTCTCAGCTTCCGGAGCAACTTCAAAGGAAGCAAACATTCCACCAAGATCAAAATAATCGCCCCCTGCAATTATTTTACCATCCTTAAAGTCAAATGTATGGTATGAGGTTAACTCTAGAGGGGTTCCTGTTGCAGTATGATTTCCTGTCCAAACACCGTAAGTTCTTACGCTTCCATCTAATTTACCCGTTTCTGCATTTACTCCTGGCAACCAGTTATTAGCCGTATACTTTAAATTATCAAACATATCATGATACATTACAATAGCAGTCATATGATCTGTTTTATTTAGCTGATCTGATCCATAAGCAGGTCCCTGCCATTGAAGATCATCATGAAAAAGAGCGCTAATAGAATCTGCTTCTTCTAGAGCATGCAAATTCACTAGTTCTTTAACAGTTTCAACATTTTTACTAAAATCGACATGATTTCCACTCTCACAAGAGAATAGTATAGCTACTATCGATAGGGATACTAAAATAGTTTTCATTTTTTTATGGTTTTAATTTATATTAAGTGTTAAATTTAAAAATAATTGTTTATTATTTGCGCAATTAATTTATTTATTTAATTTCGTTAATTGATTTAATCAAACGTTTTTTTAGCTCTTTAAAAAAACCTACCGATATCAAAATTATAATAACTACCACTGTTTTTGCTCTTAGTTTTTGATAACAAAAGAGATAATGCTTTTAATTTTTTTACTAACAAATCAATAAAAACAATGAAAAAACTTATTCTATTATTTTTAATGACCATCGTATTAACTGGTTGTAATAACAATCCTGATTATACTAAAAACCTAGCAACTGCTCAAAAATTATTTCAACTTCATGAAGATGAAAATATTGAAGCTCAATTAGCTTTAGTAAGCGAAAAAATGGAATCAATTACCTCTATGTATGGCGCAAAAGCATCGGGCTTTGACCAGTATAAAGCTATGCTAGAAGGGTATCATAACGATTTTGATGATATCAAGTACAATGCAAATGTTTGGCTTCCAGGAACAGACCAAGAAGGCGTATTGGATGGAAGTGTAAGAACCTATGGAACTTGGACAGGAACTAATGTTGCTACGGGAAAACAATTAAATCTTATGGGCTACTGGTATTTTAATTTTGATGCAGACGGAAAAGTGATCACTCAAGGAGATTTCTTTGACTATGGCGGAATGTATAATGCTGTTTATCCTAAGACAAAAGTTTTTGCAACCATCGAAATTAAAGAAGGTAAAGCCAATGAAATCATGGCACTTTTAAATAGTGAAGGTGGCCTAGCCGCTACCCGAGCTTATGAAGGCTGTATGTCTACAGAAATGGTGTATAACAGTGAAACAAATACGGTTTGGATTGTTGAAGATTGGGCATCTAATGATCTATTTTTAAAATATATTGAATGGAGACAAACTGCAGATGAATATAAAATTATTGAAAAAATGATTCCTTATATGAAAGGAGGTGCTGATGGTCTTACTGTAGCTCATTCAAATAGTAACTTTACCGCCTATTAATATCAACTTAAAACGAGTTTAATAACTGACCACGAAAAGCTTATTATTTTACTAACAATTAAAAAACTTTACAATGAAACAAATTATTTTAGTATTAGCATTTTTTGCTACCGTGTCACTTAGCGCACAAACAATGGCCTATAGTGTGGTCGAATTTAAAGCCAAACCACACACTCAGAAAGATATTCTCAATGTTTTTAATGAAACATTTGGCGATGTTGAAATGAATCAGGGCGGAATTTCTTTAGAACGACTTGGAAATGGAAGGTCAAACGGAGCAACCCATCGCTTGGTTTGGTTTTGGACTATGGGAGAGGAGATGATGGCAGAAGATGCTGTTAGCGATGATAAAAATGATGCTTTATGGGCAAATATGGTTAATTATGTAGATGAATGGCAAGCATCCTATTCTGGAAGAGTATTGAGTTGGCAAAACGGAGATGCAGAGGAAAATCGTGTGGTTCATATTTGGGATATTAAAATTGATGATCCAATGATGTTTAAAGCAGGTCATGATAAAATTGTTGAAGAATTTAAAGATGATTTTGAAGGTAGAGCTGTTGGATTTGGAACCTATGATTTTGGGAGGCCCAATGGTGCATCTCACTGGGTAGCTTTATCAGGAAAAGACAAAGAAGACCATATGATGTTATATGATAAACTTCAAAAGGATACTAAATTTATGAAACTCATCCAAGATAGAGGGCCTCTAGAAGACGTAAAAGACTACGAATTACGTATCTTAAAACAATTTAACTAAATAGATTAATCATGAAAAAATTATTATTATCAATATTATTATTCAGTACAGTTTCATTAAATGCTCAATATTGTTTGTTTTTGGACATTAAGGCAGATAATCCTGAAATGGTTGTATCAGCACTTACTACTGCAATGAATACTGAATGGGGTAAAAATATACAAGGGACAAAGTCATTATTTGCATATGTTATTAATGGAACAACTGAATCTACTCATTCTCTTCAAATGTGCTTCCCAACAGAAGAGGCTTTTGAACAAGCTTTTATGTCTTATGGTCAATCACTTGAAGCACAATTACTCTTAGATGGAAAACTTGCAGATTTTTCTGTTGCTGTTTCCCAGTCATTAAATACTCCTATTTGGTATAATGGAGAAGATTGGGCTGAAGATAATGTCTTTATGCTTTACCAAATGGATGTATCTAACCCAGGCCTATACTTAAAGGAATTTAAAAGTTTCTCCCAAAAAATGGCTAAAAAGTTAGGATATGAAGATAATTCATTCGGTTTAGCATATCCAATAGTTGGTAAAAATAAAGACTTTACTCATTTTGTATGGATTGGATCTCCTGATATCAAAACTGCTTTATCTAATTCTAAAAAAATGTTTTCTGATCCTGAATTTGCAGAATTTTCTAAGAAAGTATCTGGTATAAGAAAAGTAGTCAATACTGTAATGTCAGTGCGTGTTATGGATTTTTAAAACCATCTTTTTTTATGAATTTATACCCTCCTTTATGGAGGGTTTTTTATTATATATTATCTAGACTTTGATTAGTTAAAAAAGTTTAATTTGTTAGTGATGGAACCATTTTAATCCCCACTTAACTACAATAAAATGCAATTCATCGTATTTTGTTTAAAAAAAACAATACCTTTAAAAAAAATTTAAAATCTTAATTTGTTTAAGATAAGTAAAATAAAATGACGCGAGAACTAAAAATCTTATTAATTGAAGACGATACTATTGAACTTATGAAATTAAATAGGGCGATGTTATCATTAAATATGAATCATAAAGTTACAGAGGCGATCAATGGAGAGGAAGCATTAGACCTATTATTAAATGAAAAATATTATCCAGATATCATTTTATTAGACCTCAATATGCCAAAAATTAATGGGATTGAATTTCTTGAAATATTAAAAAATAATGAGTCTATAAAATTTATACCTACCATAATTTTAACAACCTCTAGTAATGAAAAAGATTTACTAGCCTGCTTTAATTTAGGAATTTCTGGTTACATCTTAAAACCGTTAAAATATGATGAATACATAGAAAAAATCAATTTATTACTCTCCTATTGGAGTGCAAATGAATTAATAAAATTATCATGAAAGGGATTGTATTTACTGAGTTTTTAGAATTAGTTGAAAATAAGTTTGGCTTAGCAATGGTGGATACTATTATTTTAAATTCAGATTTAAAGTCAAAAGGAATTTATACTTCTGTAGGTACTTATAGTTTTTCTGAAATGTTACAGCTACTATCTCATTTAAGTAAACAGACAGGAATATCAAAAGACGATTTATTGTTAACTTACGGAGAACATTTTTTTGGTGTATTAGAAGTTAGCTACCCTGAATTACTGAACACTTATACTGAACCGATGGAAATGATATCTTCTATTGAAAATCATATTCATGTAGAGGTCAAAAAAATATATCCTGATGCGGAGTTACCCACCTTCGAAATAGTTAAAAAAACTGCAAATTCATTGATTATGATATATAAATCTAGTAGAGCTATGCATCACTTTGGATTAGGATTAATGAAAAAAACATTTGAATATTTTAATGTTACTAGTGAAATAAAACTAAAAAAATTAAATGTTCAGGGTACTAGAGTTGAATTTAATATTTCTACCGATCAATGAATCAAAAAGAAATAGATATATTAAAAAGAGCTTTCGACAGAGAAAAAGCATCCAGAAAACTTGCTGAAAAAATTTTAGAGGAAAAGTCTAAGGAATTATATGAACTCAATAAAAAATTAGAAAAATCTAATCTAAAATTAACTTCTTTAAATAATAAAGTTAACTCTCAGCTTCAGGGTGTTTTTGAAAACTTGGTTGATGCCTATGTCGAAATAGACCTCAACGGAACTATTTTAGGAATGAATAATGCTGCCGTTGATTTATTAGGGCTTAAAAGCCTTTCAGATAAAATCAACGTACTAGAGATGGTACATCCGAATTATAAAGATATTATTGCCCCTAACTTTAAAAGCCTATTAAAAAAGGGTTCAATTACTGATTTTAAAGTAAAAATAGTTACCAAAAATAAAAAAACTAAACTAGTCCATATAAACGCTAGTATTATTTATGATAACGGAATTGCTACGGGGGCTCAAGGAATTTTAAGAGATATTACCACAATAGACAAATTTCAAAAAGCTATTAGGATAGAAAAACAAAAATATGAAAACATTATTGCTAATATGAATCTTGGTTTAATTGAAGTAAATAATCAAGATGAAATTTTAATGACAAATCAAAGTTTTATGGATATGTCTGGCTATAATGAAAAAGAGTTATTAGGAAAAAAGTGTGCAGAATTATTTCTATTAAATACAAACGATAGTGAAAAATTAGAAAAAACAATCAATAAAAGATTAGAGGGAGTGTCTAATTCGTATGAAATAGATGTAAAAATAAAAAATGGAGAAACTAAATACTGGTTAATTAGTGGAGCTCCAAATTATAATGATAAGGGAGAGGTTATTGGATCAATTGGTATTCATCTTGATATTACTGATGCTAAAAACAATAGAGAATTACTTCAAGAACAAAAACTTGAACTTGATACCATTTTTAATAATGCTCCATTAGGTATTATACTGGGTAAAAATAATAAGTTTTTAAGAACCAATCCTAAATTTGATGAATTGATGGGCACTGATGAGAACGAATTAATAGGCAGCTCCATAGAAAAATTTGGATTAGCTACAACTAAAGAGAAAAAATTATTAAGAGAGATGAATAGTGGCAAAATTGACCAATTTACTTTTAATAGAAGGTATTTTAGTAAAGGTGGTAATGCCATGTGGGTACAAGTTAAAATGAATGCAGTTAGAGACTCTAAAGGGAAAACTAAATATCAACTAGGTTTAATAGAAGATGTAACCTCTGAAAGAGAAAATACAGCCATCATTAAAACTATTGATAAAATTACAAAAGCATTACTTGGAAAAACCAATATTTACGAAATTGCATGGACAATTGTAGGCTATATCGCAGAATACTTAGATTCTGAAGATTGTATTATTTATTTGGTAAACCATAAGGAAAATAATTTGGAGCAAATAGCAGCTTTTGGAGATAAACTTGCTAATACAGGAGAAATAAAAAATAAGTTAACTATTCCCATAAATAATGGTATCGTTGGTACTGTTGTTCGTACTGGAATTTCTGAAATAATAAGAGATACCTCAAAAGATGAAAGATACATAATTGATGATAAGCAGCGTTTATCAGAAATTACTGTCCCCATCATAAGCAATAATCAAGTAATTGGTATTATAGACTCTGAACATGAAAACAAAAATCATTATACAAAAGAACAAGTTAAGGTAATAGAGAATATTGCTAATTTAGTGGCAATTAGTCTTAAAACAGCACTTAATATTAGAGAACGTGAAGCGGTAGAACTTAAAAATACAGAATTACTTAAAGAGTGGGAAAAAAGTAACGAAGCACTTCAAGAATATGCTCACATTGTATCGCATGACTTAAAATCTCCATTGCGATCTATTGATGCGCTAGTTAATTGGATAAAAGAGGATAATAAAGACCTGTTTGACGAGAATAGCCTTAAAAATTTTGAACTTATAGAAACAACCTTAGAGAGAATGGAGCAATTAATCTCGGATGTACTTCATTACTCAAAGGTTGATGTTGAAGATATCCAAGAAATTGATATTGACTTAAACCATATTGTAGAAGATATTATCTCTGTTCTTTACATTCCAACTCATGTGAATGTAAAAATTAAAAAAACACTCCCAAGTATTAAAGGAGATAAAATAAAACTGAGACAAGTTTTTGAAAATTTACTAACCAATGCAATTAAATTTTCGGATAAGAGCAAAGGTCTTATAGAAATTGATTTTTCTGCCAAAGAAAATCATTATGAGTTTTCTATCAAAGATAACGGGATGGGAATTGACAAAAAATATCATGATAAAATTTTCAAGATTTTTAACACTTTAAATAGAAGTAAGGATTCTACCGGAATTGGACTCTCCATTGTCAAGAAAATTGTTGGTTTACACGGAGGAGATATTTGGCTAGAAAGTGAATTAAATAAAGGCACCACTTTCTATTTTACATTAAAAAAATAACAGCGAAAAATACTGTGAAAGAACAACCCAACTTAAATTATATTAACAGTCTATCCGGAGGTGATAAATCCTTTGAGATAAAGCTATTTTCTATTATCAAAAAAGAATTTAAAATTGAAAAAAAAATATATTATGATAATATAAAATCTGAAAAATTAAAATTATGTTCAGAAAACGTACATAAGATTAAGCATAAAATTAGTATTTTGGGCCTCGAAAAGAGTTATAAAATTGCAGAACAGCACGAAAATAATTTACGTGAAGGAAATGTTACACTGCAAGATAAATTTTCTGACATACTGAATAATGTAACAAATTATCTAAATAAATTATAATGAATTGTATAATTATTGATGATGAAGCTACTTCTAGAACTATAATTGGGGAATTATGTTCAAGCTACAAAAATCTTAACGTAGTAGAGGTATTTTCTAACGCTATTGAAGCGATTAAATATTTAAATCAAAACAAAACAGATTTAATATTTCTTGATATCCATATGCCTGATTTTAACGGCTTTGATTTTATTAGGACTTTAAAAGACCCCCCATATATCATTCTAACGACTGCAGATGCAGAATTTGCTATCCAAGCATTTGAGTATGATTGCATCGTAGATTACCTGGTAAAGCCTATTAAACCAGGGCGTTTTAAAAAGTCTATACAAAAAGTGGGAGGAAAACTTAACAAAAAAATTACTGCTGCCACCACGAATAAAGAGAAGCAACAGGCAGGCGATGATTTTTATATAAATATTAATAAGCGTTTAATTAAAATCGATATTCAAAGTATTTTTTTAGTGCAGGCAAAGGGCGATTATATTTATTTAAAAACCGACAACAAAAACTACACGGTACATTCTACTTTAAAAAAGATCGAAGAAAAACTACCCGATCATATGTTTCTAAAAATACATCGTTCGTATATCATTAATATTAATAAAATTATTGATATTGAAGACAATAGTGTATTGATCGAAAAAGATGTTGTTCCCGTAAGCAGGTCTAATAGACCTGAATTAATGAAAAGACTGAATCTTCTATAAGCGATTAAAAGCTAAAAAGAAAAACCTCCGATTACTCGGAGGTTTAGAATGTTATAGTGTAGCGGTATTTAGTTGTAATAATTTTTTATTCAGGGATCACGAAGTTCCCTTTAGTTTGGTACCACATTTTAAGTTTCCCATCTACCATTTGATACCATTCGATATAGGTGCCGTCGGTACCCGTAAATTGAGCGTTAACCCATTGCCCCTCTTGATTTAAGGCTTTTGGATCTTCGGAGCCTTTCGGA
>Ga0213862_10000946_pt1 | contig 12186 bp, 8 predicted proteins | sample PICome_7_FD_160092 | JGI IMG/M metagenome (GOLD analysis project Ga0213862, IMG submission 160092) | Coastal seawater microbial communities near Pivers Island, North Carolina, United States - PICO266 | ecosystem: Environmental > Aquatic > Marine > Coastal | place: USA: North Carolina | collected... | reverse complement strand
TTATTCTCATAAAATACATGCTGGTGCTAATCAAATAGAATGTAAATATTGTCACTCTTCTGCAAGAGTATCTAAGCACTCAGGTATACCAGCGTTAAATGTATGTATGAATTGTCATGAGTATATAGCTGATTATAATGGGGAGGAAGATCTTGAAAATGGATATACAAGGGACTTCTATACGAATGAGATTAAAAAACTTTACTCTGCAGTAGGATGGGATGAAGAAAATCAAGTTTACACTGGCAATACAAAACCTGTCAAATGGGTAAGAATCCATAATCTTCCGGACTTTGTATATTTCAATCATGCACAACATGCTCAAGTAGCTAAGATAGAATGTCAAACCTGTCATGGGCCTGTTGAAGAAATGGAGATCATGTATCAATATTCACCATTAACGATGGGTTGGTGTATTGATTGTCACAGAGAAAGTAATGTTGATAAAGACAATGAGTATTATCAAAAGGTTCACGATGAGCTTTCAAAAAAATATGGAGTTGAAAAATTAACTGTGGCACAACTTGGAGGAATTGAATGTGCTAAATGTCATTACTAGAACTATGCAGAATAAAAAATTATATTGGAAAGGAATTGAACAGCTAGACACTGATAGTACTATAGTTGAAGGTCTTGAAAATAATGAATTTGTAGAGAAACTACCAGTTAATTCGAATGATGAAAAAAATTCTTCAAGAAGAGATTTTTTGAAATATGTAGGTTTTAGTTCTGCAGCTGCTGCTTTAGTAGGTTGTGAAGGTCCTGTTATCAAGTCTGTACCATATGTTGTTCAACCAGAACAAATAATCCCAGGTGTTGCAAATTATTATGCTACAACAATTGCCGATGGTAACGATTTTAGTAGTATTCTGGTTAAGACTAGAGAGGGTAGGCCAATTAAGATCGAGAGTAACAAAGATGCTTCAACCTTTGGTGATGCTAATGCAAGAGTTCATGCCTCTGTATTATCCTTATATGATTCAAACAGAGTTCAAGGACCTAAAATTTCTGGAGAATATACTGACTGGCAAACACTAATTAATCTAGTTAGGGTTAATCTAGATAATTTCTCCAAAGATGACAAGAAAGTTGTTCTTTTAACTCAAACATATCCTAGCCCATCTTCAAAAGAAATAATAAGTGAGTTTTTAGATGCATATCCAAATATATCACATGTTACTTATGATACTATTTCTAATTCATCTACTCTGGATGCTTTTGAAAATATATATGGATTAAGAGCAATGGCAGATTATGATTTTTCAAAAGCAGAAAACATAATTTCTATTGATGCAGATTTTTTATCTGATTGGCAAGGTGGTGGATATTCATCAGGTTATACTAAGACAAGAATTCCTGATAAGTCTCAGAATAAAACTATGTCTTATCATATTCAGTTTGAGTCAAATATGTCTCTAACTGGATCAAATGCTGATGATAGAGTTCCTGCAAAACCTTCTGATTTAAAGAAAATTGTTGCAAGACTTTATACAAAGTTAACAGGCAATGGAGAAGATAAAGGCTCTCTAAATCCTTCAATCGACAGATATGTTGATTCGTGTATTGATAAAATCATGAAATCCCCTAAGAAATCTGTTGTAATCTCAGGAATAGATGATGTCGATGTTCAAGAATTAATTTTATTAATTAATAGTTCTTTGAAATCAGAAGTTATTAATATTAACAATCCAAGATTAATTAAAGAAGGAGATAATAAAAAACTTAATAAGTTCATAACCGATTTAGAGTCTGGCAGTTTATCCGGTGTAATTACTTCAGGTGTAAACCCACTTTATTCTCTTCCAAATTCAGATAAACTAAAAGAATCTTTCAAAAGTCTAGATTTTTCTCTTGTGTTTTCTGAAAAAGAAGATGAAACAGCTAAGTCAGCAATGTATATAGCTGCTACCAACAATTATTTAGAATCTTGGGGGGATTATGAATTAAAAAAAGGAAGTTTCTTTCTAGCACAACCAACTATTAGACCCCTATTTGACACTATTCAGTTTCAAGATTTTTTATTGAAAATTTTGAACTCTGATTTAAGCTTTTACGATAGAATTAAATCCAACTGGCAGAATAGAATTTTAAGAGGAAAGACATGGGGTAAATCATTACAAGATGGATATTACAATGATTTTTCAAGTTTAAATTTAAAAGCAAAAAAAACAAGAGTTAGTGTCTCATCACTTTATGAAGAAAATTCTAATGAGTTTTCTTTAGTGCTTTACTCTAAAACAGGAATAGGAGATGGTTCACAATCTTCTAATCCTTGGTTACAAGAATTTCCAGATCCAATCTCAAGAGTTACTTGGGATAATTACTTAACGGTATCTGCTGTTGATGCAAAAAAACTTAATCTTAATAATTATAATGTCTCTAATGGAGCGTTAAATGGAAGTTATGCAACAATATCAACTGAAAAATCTCAATTAAAGGTTCCTGTATTAATTCAACCAGGTCAAGCTGAAGGAACTGTAGGGTTAGCATATGGATATGGTAAAACTGAAGGGATGAATGATGTCATGAAAGTTGGAGTAAATGCATATTCTCTTTATCATAATTTCTCAAATATTCAAAGTGTTAAAATAGTTAAGTCTGAAGGTGATCATGAATTTGCATGTATTCAATTGCATAACACTATGATGGGAAGAGATGAGATAATTAAAGAAACTGATATTGATACATATAATTCAAAGGAAAAATCTTACTGGAACCCTACTGTTTTAGTATCAAAGAATCACATAGAAACTAAAGTAACATCAAAAGAAGTAGATATTTGGAGAGAGTTCGATAGATCTACTGGTCATCATTTTAATTTAGCAATCGATCTTAATGCTTGTAATGGTTGTGGTGCATGTGTTATTGCTTGTCATGCAGAAAATAATGTTCCAGTTGTAGGTAAAGAAGAAGTTAGAAAATCAAGAGATATGCATTGGCTAAGAATTGATAGATATTTTTCTTCTGAAGATACTTTTGAAGGCGATGTGAAAGCTAAAGATGAAACATCTGGTTACAGTGAATATAGAGCCACTCAAACTAAGCTTGAAACAGCAGCAGCAAATCCTAAAGTTGTATTTCAGCCCGTAATGTGTCAACATTGTAATCATGCTCCTTGTGAAACTGTATGTCCTGTTGCTGCAACTTCTCATGGTCGTCAAGGTCAGAATCAAATGGCATATAATAGATGTGTAGGTACTCGTTATTGTGCTAATAACTGTCCTTATAAAGTAAGAAGGTTTAACTGGTTTTCTTACGCTGAAAATGATGAATTTGATTACAATTTAAATAATGATCTAGGAAGGATGGTTTTAAATCCTGATGTTAATGTAAGAGGTAGAGGTGTAATGGAAAAATGTTCTCTATGTATTCAAATGACACAGAAAACAATTTTAGATGCAAAAAAGGACGGAAGACGAGTAAGAGATGGTGAGTTCCAAACTGCATGTTCAAATGCTTGTAGCGATGGTGCAATAGTATTTGGAGATATTAATGATAAAGAAAGTAAAATCTCTGAATCAAATAAGAATGATAGAGCATATAGGCTTCTTGAAAGTATCGGAACAAAGCCAAATGTTCTCTATCAAGTTAAAATTAGAAATAGTAAAAAAGTATAGCATATGTCATCACATTACGAAGCTCCCATTAGGAAACCGTTGATACTTGGAGACAAGAGCTATCACGATATTTCTAACGATATAGCTAGACCAGTTGAGACTCCCCCTGATAAGGATTGGTGGATTGCATTTTCTATTGCAATGGCAGCATTTTTATGGGGATTAGGCTGTATGGCTTACACTCTTGGAACAGGTATTGGAGTTTGGGGATTAAATAAGACTGTAGGTTGGGCTTGGGATATTACAAACTTTGTTTGGTGGGTTGGTATTGGACATGCAGGAACTCTTATTTCAGCAGTACTTCTTTTATTTAGACAAAAATGGAGAATGGGTATTAATAGATCTGCAGAGGCTATGACCATTTTCTCTGTAATTCAAGCAGGTTTATTTCCAATAATACATATGGGAAGACCATGGCTTGCATATTGGATGTTTCCTATTCCTAATCAATTTGGATCACTGTGGGTTAATTTTAATTCACCTTTACTATGGGATGTATTTGCAATTTCAACGTATTTAACTGTATCTCTTGTTTTTTGGTGGACTGGATTATTACCTGATTTTGCAATGATTAGAGACAGGGCTGTTGATCCATTTAGAAAAAAAATATATAGTCTAATTAGTTTTGGATGGTCTGGTAGAGCGAAAGATTGGCAAAGATTTGAAGAGGTTTCATTAGTTCTTGCAGGACTTGCCACTCCTCTTGTTCTTTCAGTACACACTATAGTATCTTTTGATTTTGCAACCTCAGTAATTCCTGGTTGGCATACAACAATTTTTCCTCCATATTTTGTTGCTGGTGCAATTTTTTCTGGATTTGCTATGGTTCAGACACTTCTAATAATTATGAGAAAAGTTTCAAGACTGGAAAGTTATATTACTATTCAGCATATTGAAATGATGAATATTGTTATAATGATTACCGGATCAATTGTGGGATGTGCATATATAACGGAATTGTTTATTGCTTGGTATTCTGGTGTTGAATATGAACAGTATGCATTTTTAAATAGAGCAACTGGGCCATATTGGTGGGCATATTTTTTAATGATGTCATGTAATGTTGTTTCTCCTCAAATTATGTGGGTTAAAAAAATTAGGACCAATATAATATGGTCTTTTGTAATTTCAATTGTTGTGAATGTAGGAATGTGGTTTGAAAGGTTTGTTATTATTGTAACTTCTCTTCATAGAGACTATTTACCATCATCATGGACAATGTTCTCTCCAACATTTATTGACATTGGAATATTCATTGGTACTATAGGTTTCTTCTTTGTTTTATTTTTATTGTATGCAAGAAGCTTTCCTGTTGTTGCACAAGCAGAGATTAAAAGTATTTTAAAATCTTCAGGTGAAAAGTATAAAAAAATAAGAGATAAGAAATAATGAGTTCAAAAAGCCTACATGTTTTATTTGACGATGATGACAATCTTTTAGATGCTGTTAAAGAGGTAGTCAAAAATAAAATATATATAAATGAAGTTTATACTCCATTTCCTGTACATGGTTTAGATAAAGCAATGAAGTTAAAACCCACAAATATATCCATCGCAACATTTATGTATGGTTGTGTTGGTTTTACTGTTGCTATTTTAATGATGAATTATATTATGATAGTTGATTGGCCACAAAATATAGGTGGTAAACCAAGCTTTTCTTTTATTGAAAATGCACCTGCTTTTGTGCCAATTATTTTTGAATTGACAGTTTTTTTTGCAGCTCATTTAATGGTTATTACTTTTTATTTAAGGAGTAGGTTATGGCCATTTAAAATGGCAGAAAATCCAAACCCAGCAACTACCGATGATAAGTTTTTAATAGATATGGAGACAGGACCTAATTTAGCAAAGACAAAAACCATGTTAAAAAAATTTGGTGCCATATCAATCGAAGTTATAAATAATGATCAAGATGAAAAATAGTATACTTTTACTTATTTCAGTAAGTCTTATACTTACTTCATGTTTTGATCCCTCAAAGCCTAATTTTCAATATTTTCCTGATATGTATGAATCTCTCGCATATGAAACATATGCAGAAACAGATGCATTTTCTAATGGAATTGAAGCTCAATTGCCTCCAGAAGGTTCAATAGCAAGAGGTTGGGATCCTTATGATTTTGAAGACTCAAATGCAGGTTATGAATTGGCTAAAAGTCAATTAATGTCTCCTCTTGAGAATAATGATCTAAACCTTAGTATGGGTAAAGAGCTATATCAAATATATTGTTCTGTTTGTCATGGAGATAAAGGTGATGGAATGGGAATTCTTGCTCAAAGAGAAAAGTTTCTAGGTATTCCTGCTTATATAGATAGAGAAATTACACCAGGAAGTATTTATCATGTTTTAATGTATGGAATAAATGCTATGGGATCTCATGCTGGACAAGTTAATGAAGAAGAAAGATGGCAGATTGCACAATATGTAATGAAATTAAGAGAAGAATCAAAAAAGTAATAAATGAATCAAGACTATAATTTTTCAAGCAAAGTAAAAATATTTTCTTTAAGCCTTGTTGTAATTGGTTTAATGGGGATTGCTTATGGTTTTTACTCTGCCCCAAGCACTGTAGAGGAAGCAAAGGAAATTGTAGCTAATATGAGTCATGGATCTGATCATGGTGGAGAATCTGATCATGGTGGAGAATCTGATCATGGAGGAGAATCTGATCATGGAGGAGAATCTGATCATAAAGAAGTTACATTAGGAGGTCATGAATATGATCATGATAAACATGTCTTTAATCAACTTCATAACAAACCTTGGGCAGCTGTTTACGTGCCAGCCTTGTTTTTTATGATGATTTCTCTTGGAGTTCTTGCTTTCTATGCTATTCAAAGAGCTGCTCAAGCTGGTTGGTCAATTGTGCTCTATCGAATAATGGAAGGTATAACAAAATACTTGCTTCCAGGTTGTATTTTTGTTTTAATAATATTAGGGTTCTCTGCTCTTAATTTTAATCATTTATTTATTTGGATGGATCCTGAAGTGGTTGCTCATGATGAAATAATTAGAAACAAAGTAGGATATTTAAACATTCCTTTTTTCTTTTTAAGAGCTGTAATATATGTAACCGGATGGGTTTTATATAGAAATATCTCAAGAAGGCTTTCTCTAAAACAGGACAACGATAATGATATAAGTATTCATAAAAAATTATTTAAACTTTCTGCAGGTTTTCTTGTATTCTTTTTAGTATCTGAGTCAATGATGTCATGGGATTGGATAATGTCTATTGACCCCCACTGGTTTAGTACTTTATTTGGATGGTATGTTTTTGCAGGTATGTTTGTTTCAGGTATAACAACTATAGCATTAATTACTATTTATCTTAAGTCTCAGAATTATTTAAATTTTATAAACAATAGTCATATTCATGATTTAGCAAAATTCATGTTTGGTGTCAGTATTTTCTGGGCTTATCTTTGGTTCTCCCAATTTATGCTTATTTGGTACTCTAATATACCAGAAGAGGTAACTTATTTTATTACCAGAATTGAAGATTACAATTTATTATTTTTCGGTATGGTAGTGTTAAACCTTATATTCCCATTAATTGTTCTTATGAATAGTGATTTTAAGAAAACTAACTTTATTGTAATTTTAACTGGTATTATAATTATTATAGGTCATTACCTTGATGTTTACAATATGATCATGCCATCTGCGGTTGGTGATATGTGGTCATTTGGTCCTGCTGAAATAGGTGGATTTTTATTCTTTTTAGGAATATTTATCTATGTTGTATTTAAAGAAATTTCAAAAGCACCAATTTTAGCTAAAGGTGATCCATATATCGAAGAAAGTAAAACATTTCAATATTATAACTTAGACTAAAATGACATTATTACTTGTTCTAACATCTTTAATTTTAATTTCTATTGCAGTTTGGCAATTAACTAAAATTTTGGAACTTTCTAAACCTATAGATTATGAAAATAATGAAATAGCGACCGATAAAGACAATGATATGCAGGGAAAGCTTATGTTTCTCTTCTTGATATTTATTTATGGATTGACTATTTTTTCTTTTTTCAAGTATGGAGATGTTATTCTACCAGAGTCTGCATCAGTTCATGGAGAAAATTATGATAGACTACTATGGTTTTCATTTTCTGTGATATTTTTTGTTCAAACTATCACTCAAGCATTACTTCATTACTTTGCATTTAAGTATAGAGGTAACAAAAAAAGAAAAGCACTGTTCTTTGCAGACAGTAATTTTTTAGAAGGTGTTTGGACAATTATTCCTACTATTGCTCTTGCGGGATTAATTCTTTATGGATTATTTACTTGGGTAGACATTATGACGATTGAGGAAAATGACGAAGCCCTAGTTGTTGAACTTTATGCTCAACAATTTAATTGGAAAGCGAGATATGCTGGAGAAGACGGTGTATTAGGTGATGCAAATGTTAGGTTTCTTCAAGATTTTGATGGTAAAAATTTAGTTGGAATTGATCCAACAGATAGAAATGGAGACGATGATATTGTGGTTCAAGAATTACACTTACCAGTTAATCGTGAAGTGGTTTTCAGGATCAGATCACAGGACGTTCTACATTCTGCATTTATGCCTCATTTTAGAGCTCAGATGAATGCAGTCCCAGGAATGATAAATCAATTTGCTTTTATACCTAATATAACTACTCAGGAAATGAGATTAAGACCAGAGATAGTTGAAAAGGTTAAAAAGATAAATAAAATAAGATTTGATAAAAGTGAAGAACTGATTGCTAGTGGTGATTTCCCTCTTGACCCATATGAATTTGATTTTTTACTTTTATGTAATAAAATATGTGGTGCGTCACACTACAATATGCAAATGAAAATTATTGTTGAAACAGAGGAAAAATTTAATAAATGGATTGATGAACAACAAACATTTAAAGAATTTGTTCAATAGATACAGAATAAATTATGGCACAAAAAAATAACAGAAGAGCAAAAATAGTTGGTACAGATATCGAAGTCGATATTACAGAAAAAAAAGATGTTATAATTGAATCTCATGATGAAGATCATGAGCATGACCACCATCACAAGGAAACTTTTATAACTAAATATATTTTTAGTATTGATCACAAGATGATTTCAAAACAATACCTAATTACAGGATTGATAATGGGTATAGTAGGTATTGCAATGTCTCTACTTTTCAGACTTCAGTTAGCATGGCCAGAAGAATCATTTGGTGTATTTGACGTTCTTCTAGGAAAATGGGCTACAGACGGTGTAATGGATCCAAATGTTTATTTAGCCCTAGTTACAATACATGGAACTATTATGGTATTCTTTGTGTTAACTGCCGGTCTTAGTGGAACTTTCAGTAATCTATTAATTCCACTTCAGATTGGTGCAAGAGATATGGCCTCTGGATTTTTAAATATGATTTCATATTGGCTATTTTTTATTTCATCTGCAATTATGATTGCCTCACTTTTTGTAGAAGCAGGTCCTGCTGCTGCAGGATGGACAATTTACCCTCCATTAAGTGCGCTTCCTCAAGCTCAACCTGGTTCAGCAGCTGGAATGACACTTTGGTTAGTTTCAATGGCATTTTTTATTGCATCATCTCTTTTAGCTGCATTAAATTATATAGTTACCGTTCTTAATCTTAGAACAGAAGGAATGACTATGACTAGATTACCTCTAACTGTTTGGGCTTTTCTAGTTACTGCTATAATTGGTGTTGTATCATTTCCAGTATTATTATCTGCCGCTCTATTACTAATTATGGATAGAAGTTTTGGAACATCTTTTTTCTTGTCAGATATATTTATCCAAGGAGAAGTTCTTCATTATCAAGGAGGATCACCAGTTCTTTTTGAGCACTTATTTTGGTTTTTAGGCCACCCCGAGGTTTATATTGTTCTTCTTCCAGCTCTTGGAATTGCATCAGAGGTTATTTCTACTAATGCAAGAAAACCAATATTCGGATATAGAGCTATGGTTGGATCTATTCTAGCTATTGCATTTTTATCAACTATTGTATGGGGACATCATATGTTTATTACAGGTATGAATCCTTTTCTTGGATCTGTATTTACATTTACAACATTATTGATTGCTATACCTTCAGCAGTTAAAGCTTTTAATTACATAACAACAATATGGAAAGGAAATATTCAATTTAATCCTGGCATGTTGTTTGCCATTGGTCTTGTTTCAACATTTATAACAGGTGGACTTACAGGTATAATTTTAGGAGATAGTGCGCTAGATATAAACTTGCATGATACATATTTTGTAGTAGCTCATTTCCATTTAGTAATGGGAATTTCTGCTCTCTATGGATTGTTTGCTGGAGTATATCATTGGTACCCTAGAATGTTTGGTAGAATGATGAACAAAAATCTAGGTTATATACACTTTTGGATAACAGCAATTAGCGCCTATGGTGTTTTCTTCCCAATGCACTTTGTAGGAATGGCAGGCTTACCTAGAAGATATTATACAAATACTAATTTTCCATACTTTGATGATGTAGCTAACATAAATGTAGTTATTACATTATTTGCATTATTAGCTGGAGCAGCTCAACTTGTATTCTTATACAATTTTATCAGCAGCATGTTCTATGGTAAAAAATCGATCATGAATCCATGGAAGTCAAATACACTTGAATGGACAGCTCCAATTAAACATATGCATGGAAATTGGCCTGGAAAAATTCCACATGTTTTTAGATGGCCTTATGACTATTCAAAACCTGGATCAAAGGATGACTTTATACCACAAAATGTTCCTCTAAAAAAAGGTGAAAAAGAGCTTCAACATTAAATTATATATATACCTCAAATTTCACAATTAGTGTATATTTGGAGTAATGGATGTTAATCAAGAAAGAGACAATGATTTTGATAAAGCGTTAAGGCCTCTTAGCTTTGATGATTTTATTGGTCAACAACCTATAATTAGTAATCTTAAAATATTTGTTGAAGCATCCAACCAAAGAGATGATGCTTTGGACCATACATTATTTCACGGACCACCTGGACTAGGAAAGACTACTCTAGCTCATATCCTAGCTAATGAATTAAAAGTTGGTTTAAAAGTGACTTCAGGTCCAGTAATTGATAAACCAGGAGATCTCGCAGGTCTTCTTACAAATCTAGAAGAAAGAGATATACTATTTATAGATGAAATCCATAGACTAAGCCCAGTAATAGAAGAATATCTTTATTCAGCAATGGAAGATTATAAAATTGATATCATGATTGAATCTGGTCCAAATGCAAGAACAGTTCAATTAAATTTAAATCCATTTACTCTTGTTGGAGCCACAACTAGATCAGGATTTCTTACAAATCCAATGAGGGAAAGATTTGCAATATCTAATAGACTTGAGCATTATGATGATAAATTATTATCTGAAATTGTAGAAAGAAGTTCAGAGATTTTAAAACTAAAAATTGATAAAAAATCTTGCTTTGAGATAGCTAGACGAAGTCGAGGCACTCCAAGAATTTCAAATTCTTTATTAAGAAGAGTTAGAGATTTTGCTCAAATAAAAAGTGATGGTAAAATTGACCTAGAGATTACAAAATTTGCCCTATCATCACTTAATGTTGACAAGAATGGATTAGATCAAATGGATAATAAAATATTAACTACAATAGTTGAAAATTACAACGGAGGGCCTGTTGGGATATCTACACTAGCAACTTCATTATCTGAAAACACTGAAACTATTGAAGAGGTTTATGAACCATTTCTTGTTCAACAAGGTTTTATAATAAGAACTCCCAGAGGAAGACAAGTAACAGATAAGGGTTATAATCATTTGGGAAGAAATAAAAATAATCAAAACAATTTATTTAATTAATAATTTATATTTGATCATAATTCATCTTTATGGGAAAGAGTAGAGAAAGAAGAGAATCATTGGTATATCATGCTAAGCCTAGACCAGGAAAAATTGAGGTTGTACCAACAAAAAAATATAATTCACAAAGAGATTTAGCAATTGCATATTCTCCCGGCGTTGCTATTCCATGTCAGGAAATTGAAAAGGATCCTGATAATGTGTATAAGTATACAAATAAATCAAATCTAGTTGCTGTTATAACAAACGGAACAGCAGTTCTTGGCCTAGGAGATATTGGTCCTGATGCCTCAAAGCCTGTTATGGAAGGTAAGGCACTATTGTTTAAAATCTTTGCTGATATTGATGTTTTTGATATTGAAATAAATGAAAAGGATCCTGATAAATTTATCGAAGTAGTCAAATCAATTTCCACAACTTTTGGTGGAATAAACCTTGAGGATATTAAAGCTCCAGAAGCTTTTAAAATTGAAAAAGAATTAGTTGATCAGCTCGACATTCCTGTAATGCATGATGATCAACACGGAACTGCAATTATATCAGCAGCAGCCCTTTTAAATGCTCTTGAACTTGTTAAGAAAAAAATTGAAGATGTTAAAATTGTTGTTTCAGGTGCTGGGGCAGCAGCAATTGCATGTACTAAATTATATATATCATTCGGAGCAAAACTTGAAAATATTGTAATGACTGACAGTAAAGGTGTCATTAATAATTTAAGAGAGGGTCTTACTAAAGAAA
>Ga0213862_10000942_pt1 | contig 12195 bp, 28 predicted proteins | sample PICome_7_FD_160092 | JGI IMG/M metagenome (GOLD analysis project Ga0213862, IMG submission 160092) | Coastal seawater microbial communities near Pivers Island, North Carolina, United States - PICO266 | ecosystem: Environmental > Aquatic > Marine > Coastal | place: USA: North Carolina... | reverse complement strand
AGTATAATCATAAACCCTTAATATAAATAATATGAATAAACAAGAATCACACAAAAGAGAGTACGGAAAAGACAGGAATATCAATCTACAAGTTAGATTGACTTCTAACGAACTCGAAGCCTTTAAAAATATAGCTGACGATAAAGGAGTAGCTATGAGTAAACTCATCAGAGACTTTATCAACTCCTTACGTTAAGAAAGCAATTGCAGATAAATTAGTATAATTATAAACCCTTAATATAAATAAAATGGCTACATTAGTAACCCTAGGATTAAACAAAGAAAAGTTAACTTTCAACGACAAAGGTTGGGCTAACATCACAATCAGTATCAATGACGATACTAACCAGTATGGACAGAATGCTTCTGCATCTATCTCTCAGACAAAAGAGCAAAGAGACGCTAAGGAAGTAAAGGTATATGTTGGTAACGGTAAAGTTGTATGGACTGACGGTAACGTAAAAGTTGCTGACCGAGTTGAGGAAGGTGTAACGGCATCTGAGCAGTCAACTGCTGGACGTGGAACTCCTGACCTACCTTTCTAAGTAACCAATCAAAAGATATATATAAACCACTAAACACCCTTCTATGTTAGCAACACTCAATCACTTAAAGGAAAAGATTATGGACGTCAAATACGACCGTATAGAACAAGGCTTAGGTCTTGACTTGCCTGAAGTAGATGAGTGGCTAAGATTTAAGAGGGGTGGGTTTAATATATGTATCGGTCACGCTAACGTAGGTAAGACTACAGTTATATTGTACCTGATGATGGCTTACGCTCTTAAGCACAACCTTAAATGGCTTATTTTTAGCAGTGAGAATACTGACTATAGCATAGCGCGAAAGCTTATAGAGTTCAAAACGTCAACACCAGTACAACAGCTGCCTGATGCGGTTATAGAGAAAGAGCTGGAGTGGATAAACGACCACTTCAAAATCATTTTAGTGGATAAGATATACACAGCACGTGTATTACTTAAAGAAGCTAAGAAAGTGAAAGAAGATTGGGATTACGACGGAATACTTGTAGACCCTTATAACTCACTAGCAAAAGACCCTCAGCTCCTACGCTCAGTAGGTGGTCACGAGTACGACTATCAAATAGCTTCAGAGTTTAGATTATTTTGCAAAGAGAATAACGTTTCAATGTGGCTCAACTGTCACGCTGTTACTGAGGCCTTAAGACGTAAGCATCCAGCAGACCACGAGTATGCAGGACACCCACAGCCGTGTAGTATGGCTGATGTCGAAGGAGGAGGTAAATGGGGTAACCGTGCTGATGACGTGATTTCGTGTCACAGGTACACCCAACACAGCGAACGGTGGATGTTTAGTGATATTCACGTGGTAAAAGTAAAGGAGACAGAAACTGGTGGTCGACCGACCAGCCAAGACACTCCTATCTCAATGAGAATGATGCCAGCGAATTGTCAGTTTACAGTAGCTGGACAGGATGTGATACAAAAGAAACAAGTAAAAGCAGATAAATTAGAATGGTAATTTTAGCAATTTTAACAGCGTTTGTTATGGCACTTCATATATGGATTGCAGAGCCAAACGTGACAGCAAGAGTTAGCTTCGTTAAGGGCTTAATGTTTGGAGCAGTATATGGCTCTTACAACATAGAGGCTGAGACTGGAGAGCTTGTAAAAGCGTCTCACTACCAAATGAGCTTCGGCTTTATTATATTAACCCTAGAATGGTATTATGAATACAAATAGAGCAATAGAGCTGTTAGCGGTTCACCACAGTGAGTTCATCAACACAGCCAAAGCTATAGCTGGCAACAACTTTAACGTTGCTAACTACGCTGAGGACTATGTTCAGGACAGTTATCTTAAACTACTAGGTTATGACGACCTGTACGATAAGATTATAGACGGAGAGAAGGCCTCTAAAGGATATATGTTCTTTGCGCTACGTTCAACAATCATTAACGACCTCAAAAAAGTTAAGAAGTGTCGCTACACACATATAGGCGACCAATACGATATGGAGGAGAAGTATATGGTAATTGATGAAGGTAGGGATAAGAATGAGACGGTCTTAGAGGGCCTAGAGGATGAGATGTACGAAGTTCTTAAGGACGAAATACACTGGTTCGACTATGAGCTTTTTAGGAAGTACCTCAAGACACGCAAGAGCTTCAGAGTTCTGGCAGAGGAGAGCGGCTTAGGTATTCAGACAATATACCTATCAATAAAGAAGAGTAAGTTAATTATAGCGGATAAGCTATACGATAAATATGTAGAATTTTCAAACGGAGCACACAATGGCTAGACAACAAGCGTCAACTGTAAAAGTTGCAATTCAAAAAAGAAAAAGAAAAGGAGTTCACTCCAAAAATGCGAGTAAAGGACAGAACGCATACAAATCAAAGTCCAGAGGTCAAGGTTCAAATTAAATAATATGGAAAATATACTCACACAATTAGACACTGCAATCGAGGCTTTGGAGCTTATAGTTGAATCTCCAAGTATAGGGGGATACGAGCGTCAACAGTACGCTCTAGCTTTAAATAGCTTGAGAGAGAATAGAAAAGATGTGCAGAATGACATACACGCTCTAGAATGGCAGCTTATCGAGCTAGGAATTAAACTTCCTAGTGAGTACTACGACGCTAACTATAAAGACTAATAAGATGAAAACTACTAATATTTATAACTCTAAAAATTAATAATTATGGAAACTATAAACGAAAGAATATTTAAATTAAACGACGAAGGTCTTGCTGCTGGTAAGATTGCACAGAAACTTAAGGTTAAAAAAGCTGAGGTTCTGGACATACTAGGAGAGGCCGCTAATAAAGGAGCTGGTGACGTAGTAGAATCAATTACTACAGCAACTGGAATCAAAGCAGTAGTGGACACTGTAGCTAAGGCTCTAGATACTGACTGTGGGTGTGCAGCTCGAAAGGAAACGCTAAACAGGCTATTCCCTAACCGTAAGCTGAACGACTTAAGTACAGAGGACTATGACTACTTGACTGAATGGTACTCCGTTAAACGTAGCTCAGTAAACACTCAGCAGCAGAATATGCTGGTAGATATCTACAACAGGGTATTCAACGCTAAACGTAAGGTGAGCAATTGTTCTACTTGTATAGCATCTGTTAATCGTGAACTTAGAAAGATATATGATGGAGCTAACAACTAAGAAGCTTAAGAAGCTCAGTAAGACAGAGCTGACTAAGATAGCTGACCAGATGGCTACTAAACTGCAGTGGTTTCATTCAACTGGAAAGAGCGAGACAGAGCCTGAACGTTATAAGCGTTTAGCTTTAGAACTCTATCACGTTGCTGAAATCATTGAGGAGAAGGAGCAAGCGAAAGCAGCTAAAAAGATGTCTCTAAAAAAATAAATCCAAAGGGGCTTGCGTATGTCAATTATTTGTCATATGTTTGCCCCATAATAATAAAACAAAAATTTATGTCTGAAATTAGACCAAGACTCTCAGGAGCACGTAAAATTAACTTTGAGTTCTTTAACAATAAAGAATCTCGTGTATTAGTAATCGGTGACTTACACGCACCCTTTGACTTAGATGGATACTTCGACCACTGTGTTGAGGTGTACGAGCGTTACAACTGCAACAAGGTTGTATTCATTGGTGACGTTATTGACAATCACTTTAGTTCTTATCACGAAACTGATGCTAACGGTATGGGCGGAGCTGCTGAGTTAGATTTAGCTATTGACCGACTACGTAGATGGTATCACAGATTTCCTGACGCTGATGTAACTATAGGTAATCACGACAGAATCATTATGCGTAAAGCTCAGAGTTCAGCCGTACCTACTAAGTGGATAAAAGACTACAAAGAAGTACTAGAGACTCCAAAATGGAGATTCGTTACTTCAGTAGACATTGATGGTGTACACTACATTCACGGTGAAGCAGGAACTGCTAAGACAAAAGCTCGTGCTGATATGCGTTCAACTGTTCAGGGTCACCTACACACCCAAGCTTACACAGAGTACTTCGTAGGAGCTAACACACGTATATTTGGAACTCAAGTAGGTTGTGGTATTGACTTCAGCTCTTATGCGTTAGCTTATGCGAAAGCAGGTAAGAAGCCAGCTATCGGTTGCGCTGTAGTAATTGGAGGCCGTACAGCTATTAACGAATTGATGGTGTTATAATGAGGAGAATGAATGACAGAGATAACGTAGGGGTGAGCTACGATTCCTTAGAGAACTTACCAGAAGGCATCTCTAAGGGCATTGTTGACTATGATGTTGACTATGAAGTTGTAAGTCCTGTAAGTAAGCACGCTGAACGTAAAGCTACACCTGTGTTCACTGGAGTCCTCAAGTACTTCCCTAAGGCCATTAAGTACGTTAGTCAAGTTAGTAAAGCTGGCAACGACCAACACCACCCAGACAAACCTTTGCACTGGGATAAGTCTAAGTCAGCTGATGAGCCTGATGCGCTAGTAAGACACCTAATTGACCACAGTATAAACCCTGTAGATGATGATGGTATGCTTCACGCTGGTAAGGTAGCTTGGAGAGCCCTCGCACTTCTAGAGCGTTATCTAGATGACAACCCCCAATAGGTTCATTATTTAGAACCAATATAAATAAGCATAATTACTAAAAAAGTTTTGGTAGTTATGCTTTTTTGTGTATATTTGTACTGTAATTAAAAACAAACAAAATGAATACATACTTAAATACAATCAATTCAATCGAGGACACATATTCTCAATACGATTTCACTTACAACTCTAATTTAATTTAATATGAAAAATAGAATAATTTACACGCTAGGAGCTATACTGGTAGCTTTTGAACTTTACGTAGGATATCACATTTTAATATCTACACTATAATGCAGTTGCTAGACCACACTACAGCTGACAAGCAAGAGCTACTCACCAAGATGGTTGATGACGGGTTCTACTATACGGTAATGGGTTTAGACAAGTGTCTATCCTACAGCTCTATCAAATGGCTTTTAAAAAGCCCTAAGTGGTTTGCTTATAAGAAACGTAAGCCAGACCCAGAAACTCAAGCTCTAAGAGATGGACGTTTAGTTCACGCTGAAATACTAGAGCCTCAAAAGTACGACACATTCAACTTTGTAGATGTATCATCTAAGAACACTAAGAAGTGGAAGCTAGCTGTTGAGGAGTCAGGTAAAGCCAATACATTTACGCTAAAAGAAAAGTATATGAATACACGTATTTCTACTGCTTTTCTACAGAACGATAGATGTGTGAGCTTTATGCAAGGAGCAGAGACTGAAGTGCCAGCTCTTGAGGAGATACACGGAATACCAGTAAGAGGTAAGGCTGACATATTTAAGGCTGGAGAGTTCGTTGCTGACGTTAAGACCACTAACGATGGCCTCAAGGACGTAGAACTTAAGAATGGTAAGGTTACCAATCAGTTTAAGTTCACTATCTCTAAGTACGACTATGACCTACAAGCGTATCTATATACACAACTATTCAATGTGCCAGACTTCTACTGGCTGGTAATAGACAAGACTACTACTGATATAGGTGTCTTTAAAGCATCTCAGGAAACTCTTAAGATGGGTCAGCTAAAACTTCAGGCTGCTATGCAAACTTATGAAGCATTTTTCATTGATGAGTTAATCGACTTATCACAATACTACAAAGAGGATGAGCTATAGTATAACAGATAACGAGATGTATAAATTGGTATTGGAGAACACATACCTATCACTAGCTCAAGGAATGGGTGAGGAGATGATGGACTCCATACGAGAGGTATATGAGGAGGAGGAGAACTACGAGGCCTGTGCTGCTATTATAGTGGCAATAGAGAACTGGAAAGAGGCTGGCTCACCAACTAATATAAATACAATTTGGTAAATCCAAACAAATTACGTATATTTGCAATATGAGAAACTTAAAACAGCTACAGTATAACGCATCAATGGAGACAGCCCTACTTACTGTCAAACAATGGCTAGATGCACGACCTGACAACAAAGAGCTTCAAGAGCTCACTAAGTGTCTGACCGATATATACTTCTATGTACATAGCCTTGAGCTAGAACGCAAGGGTTTTGACTCTGTAATAGATAACCTAAAAGCAGAGAGAAATCAATTCGCTAAGCAAGCTCAGGCAATACAAGAAGCAGAGGCGTCTGCTGCTGTAGCTGAAAAGTTTTCAAGAGAAACGTCAGATGATATTAATGAACGAATAAACAGTAAGCTATGAAGTCACAGGAAAGAGATTTAATGCACAAGCTAAGCCTAATAACCAATAAGAGCTTTTGGGAAGCTCCCAACCAATACAGTTACTACGACTGCGAAACGTCTAACGCTATAGTTGAGCTCAAGGTAAGGGGTAAGGTATACGCTGAGAAACTTATAGAGCTATCCAAGATGGCCAGAAACCTACAGATATCCGAGGAGATAGGTAAAAGCTTTGTGTATGTAGTACAAGACCCTTCAGGGATATACTACGCTAACGTGTCAGAGATGTCTAGACAGATACTAATGAAAGAACCCTCAATGATTCCGTGTCCTGTTACTACAGAGTTCGGAGACAACAGAATGGTAGATAAGGCTTGTTACACTATTAAAATGACTAAAATACAATGAGAAGGATATTCCTATACATAACGCTAGCTCTAGGGGTGATGTGTTCAGCACAAAGTAAACTAAAACTATACGGTTCTACAGTAGATACCAATATGACGTATATCAACCAGCAATTCAATCTAGATGAGTGGAATGATTGCTCAGTAAGAGTTGTAGCTACATTATTCACTGGTCGTAAGTACTACATAGCTCACGACTTATTAAGGAAATATGGACGAGAGAACCGTCAGGGTATAAAAGCCTCAACTCTTGTAAACATCATTAAAACGGAGTATGCAGATAGATACATAGGTACTACACGCTACACTAAAAGCCTTAGGAAGTTTCTTAAGACAACTGCCAAGGATAATGAAAGCTACGTGATTATAACTCCATCACATACATACGCAGTAATAAGAACAGGAAACGTATGGAGAGCCTTTGGCAACCCTTACGATATAACAAAACCAATAGTAGCAATAATAAAGATAAAGAAATGACAAATCTATTAGAAGTATTAGCAAACGCTAAAGCAGAGCTAGCAATAGCTGAGGAAAAGAACAGGAAAGACCCTAAGAGCGTTCAAAAGCGTAAGATGGTGATGTACTGGTACAATAACGTACAAAGGTTAGAATCACTCCTTAGTTAAGATAAGCACCCTCAGATTAACCTCTGGGGGTTTTTTATTCAAGATAGTCACAACACCTTATTTAGATTGTTTTTAAATAAAGATAAATCAAGATAAATCAAATGGCTGGTAAAAAGAAAGACGAAGGACAAGAGTACAACTCCAACTGGGGTGGTCGAAGAGCTAACGCTGGCAGACCCAAGAAAGAGTATATTGAGAACGTCAAAGAGATTATGTCCGAGCACATTGACCAAGATATGGTTATGGAGAAGCTAGGAGAGCTTATTAACAAAGGTGACTACAGAGCTATCGAAATGTTTATGAAGTATGTACACGGTACTCCTAAGCAGACAGTAGATGTATCTATGGATGCTAAGCAGGATATTAACTTCACGTTAAGTAACCTCATCAACTTCAAGGATAAGGAATGAGATACCTAACCCTCTTAGTTTTATTTATATTAACCTCCTACCCAAGAGAGGTCATTCCTACATTTAAATCAATACACCCTAAACTGCAGACTTACTACAATGAGTTCATTCAGCTTACAGGTCACGTAAACACCTCAGAGGTTATTCTCGTTGAGTTTAGTGGGTTAATGCCTAAGAATGTGCTAGGAATGGCTATAGGGATGGATGCAGACGCTACAGTACTAATTAAGATAAACACTAAGAGCTGGAGTGAGCTTTCAGGCAATCAGCAGTGGTGGTTAGTTATGCACGAACTATCACACGATATACTGAACTGGAGACACGGCAAGAACAGGCTTATGTACACTCCTATGCCTTGGTTCGTTAGTGATTTAATGATAGCAGAAGCTAAAAGAGACTTAAGGAAATGATAACTCTAAACGGTAAATATAAACCTCTTATTCAAGACCCTAGCAGATACTTTGTACTGACTGGTGGTCGTGGTTCAGGTAAGTCCTATAGTGTTAACTTAATGGCTCTATTCCTTACATTCGAGAAGGAGCAGAACATTCTATTCACACGATATACAATGACCTCAGCATATACGTCTATCATTCCTGAGTTTACCGATAAGATAGAGGAGCTAGGCTTAGAGGAGTACTTTGATGTTAATAGGACTGAGATAACCAATAGAGTTACAGGCAATAGGATATATTTTAAAGGGCTTAAGACAGGCTCAGGCAACCAGACTGCAGCACTCAAGTCGTTAGCCAATATTACTACTTGGATATGTGACGAAGCTGAGGAGATACCTGACAACAACCTATTCACTAAGATTGACTACTCAATCCGTGCTAAGGATATACAAAACAGAGTTATCTTAGTATTGAACCCAGCTACTAAGGAGCATTGGATATACAAGAGATTCTTTCAAGAAGCTGGAGTTAATCCATCTACTAACGACACTATAGGGGACACTACTTATATACACACCACATACCTAGACAACATAGACAACCTAGGAGAGAGCTTCTTACAGTCTATGGAGGTAATGAAAGAACGCAGACCAAGTGAGTACAATCACACCATCTTAGGTGGATGGAGAGAGAAGGCTGAGGGTGTTATCTTTACTAATTGGAGCATAGGTGAGTATAGAAGCCAAGGAATAGACGTACTAGGCGCAGATTTCGGGTATAGCACTGACCCCTCAACTCTATTATCTACGAGCATAGACAAGGCTAATAAGCGTATCTACGTTAAGGAGCATCTCAATAAGGCTAATATGAATACATCACAGCTAGGAGCTATATTCAGCCAAGTAGCTGGACGTAATACTATTGTAGGTGATTCAGCTGAGCCTAGACTTATTAGTGAGCTTAAACGCTATTGCAATATAGTACCTACTATTAAAGGTCAAGGTAGTGTCAACTATGGTATTGCCTTATTACAGGACTACGAGCTTATAGTAACTCCTGAGAGCACCAATATAATAAAGGAGCTTAATAACTACCAATGGAGCGACACTAAGGCAGAGACACCACTACAGAATGGCTTTGACCACCAATTAGATGCACTCAGATACGCTGTATCTTATCAATTAGCTAATCCCAACAAGGGCAAGTACTTCATAGGCTAGTTATTCAGAATCAATATAAATAACAAAAAAGTTGCAATAAAGTTTGGTAGTATGTAATTATGTAGTATATTTGTACCAACAAAAACAAACAATTATGTACAACATTTCAGAAATAAACGAAGGAATTAAAGAAGCTAACAGAGTAATAAAATATGAGCTTTCTTTTGGAGATTTGGCTAACTTAGATAGGGTTTCTAAATATACTAAATACATAGCCAATATGAATGAGCTTAAAATGTCACTATAATGAAAACAATCAAAAACATACTACTAGCACTACTAGGAGGTCTCATCTTCCTAGGTGCTATGCTAATCGGAACTCAAGCCAATGCTCAATCGTGGGATGGTACTCACATATATGCGCCACAGTACACTAAACACTACAAAGGTAGCCGTATGTATGATGTAAAGGCTAACGGCTCTGAGGGAGGTTCTGAGGGCTTTCTATTGACACGTAGCTCTAAGGGCTTACACTTCACACTAGGCATTATGGAGAACAGCTATGGAGACTTTTCTAGATACGGTATGTTTGGAGTAAGCTTAAAAGAAACTAAAAGCTTTCAGGTATCTGCTCACGTTGGATACGCTACTAACTATAATAAGGCTTACTTCAGTAAAAAGAACTCAGCTAGGCTATACAAGCATTTACCTAAATCAATGGCTGATGCGTCTTATATGCCACTATTCACTATGACTTATAAGCATAGGATAACAAAGAATATAGGTATTCAAATCAATATATCTCCGTCATTCGTAAACTCAGGGCTATATGTTCAGCTATAGGACTACACACCACTTAGAGGTTATGGTATTGCAGAACTCACAGATGTATCCACGTGAGCTTATACTACCAGCTAAGCGTGAACTTGAGCGTCGCTACAGGTTAAGGAGAATAAAATTCAATAAAAAGTAATAAATAGTTTGGTAGTTACAAAATAAGTATTATCTTTGTACCAACAAAAACAAACAGTTATGCAAACTAAAAAGCACATATTCGAGATTAAAGCAGAGATGAACGCTACAGGCTGGAGTAACATCACAGCTGACGAGTTCTATAAGCTAGACTTCTTTACTAAGCAGTACATCTTAGACACCATAGAGGACAGAGAGAACTTTGACCCTTCATTCCACGACATCACGTTAGGATGCGGTCATATGTTTTGGGTTAACGTTGAAGAAGAAGGACAATGGTAAGAAAGATATTAAGTATGCTAGGAGTTACTTACTTTGTATCTCCTAGTCAACTCTTAGTGATTCACGTTCACCAAGAGACAGGAAGGAAAGTTTACCACAAAAAGTTGTACACGTCAAAGATAGGTCGTATATTAGCAGAAATTTTAACGTAATGATAGAAGGATTAACAGTAATGTCAGTTAACGGGGATAGATACCTCCTCAATATGGATTCACCCTTTGCGGCTCAAGAGACTGCAGACAGGATACTTAAGCAATACCCACAGGATGCGTGTGTGGACTTTGTACACGCTGAATACTCAGACTTTAACAATGACTATCCAAGATAAAGCTAAGAGTTGGGCTATAGGTACAGGGGCACTCAGAGTGTACCCTCAGACAGTTCTGGAAACGTATGCCTGCCAAGTGAGGGGTAATGACGGCAAGTACAGGAGAGGCTCTAAGCATTACGTTGAGTTAGTTATTGAGACAGGTAACTCACGTCACGTAGGTAAGCATCACTACGAGCAAGGTCAGCAAATGACTGACAAGATTAACGAAATTTACATTCACTACTATAAACAAGCACACCCTTATGAAGATAATTAAGCAAAAGATTAAGTTCACAGACAAATTAGCCTATATGGGCACAGGAATCCTCCTAGTAGCTCCTTATTTAGTAAGTTACCAAATAGGTTTCATTCTATTAGCTGTAGGCATAGCGTTATTAACACCTCAGGTGTATAGAGCTAGGCAGTGGAATCTAGTTCTGCTTAATTGCAGTTCTATTGTAGGCTACACCTTACAAATCTTTAATGTTATTTAGAATCAGTATAAATAACGATTATTTTAAAAAAAGTCATCAAATAGTTTGGTGGCTTATTTTTTTGTCTTATATTTGTACCAACAAAAACAAACAAAATGAACAATTTCGAAAACATCACTGACATATTAATAATCAAAGAACACATAGACCACGCTTTGAGCAACAACTACGAGGGTCTTTCTTACGACAGAACGTTTAACGCTCTAGGACACGAAATAACAATATACACTAGAGAGGGTCGTTACGACACTGAGGTTATACTTATGACTGACAAGCTAGACGCTGTATATGTATTAAACAATCACACTGGTAGTCAAGCCAACATTATAGAGGAAATCTCTAAATAAAAAAAAGTAACAAAATATTTGGAGGATTGAGAAGTCCTCCTTATATTTGTATCAAACAAAACAAAATGACAACATCAGTACACACATCAGAAAGAATCGAAGAGAGATTAGAAGCTCTTACAAGTGTAGACGTAAAGGTTGAGACTACTACAGCTAACTACACTAAAGTAGGTACTATAGCTATCCCTGACAGCTTTAAGGCTCAGGTTAACGCTAAGCTAGAAGCTATCTCAGCTCTTAAGATGCGTCCTAACAAGTCTTATGCTTTTATGCTAGGACAACTACAAATGAGCGTGACTAAGTTCGACAGTGAGACCGACAAGCTCTCAGCTAAAGGAAAGCAGTTGGTGGCATCTATCCACAATAGCAGAGGTGAGTCACAAGGTACTGCATACTACGCAATCGTAAGAGATAACGTAGTTACTACTACCTGCCTAGTTAAACCTTACACATCAGTAGGTAACGGTATAGCTGACAAGCTTAGAGTTGATGCTGTAATAAAAAACTTAAAAAAGTTTCGTGGATAATTTGGTAGTGTCAAATATATTTCGTATGTTTGTACCAACAAAATAAGTAAGTTCTTTAAAATATTAAATGTCATAAAAATAGG
>Ga0213862_10000941_pt1 | contig 12198 bp, 8 predicted proteins | sample PICome_7_FD_160092 | JGI IMG/M metagenome (GOLD analysis project Ga0213862, IMG submission 160092) | Coastal seawater microbial communities near Pivers Island, North Carolina, United States - PICO266 | ecosystem: Environmental > Aquatic > Marine > Coastal | place: USA: North Carolina | collected... | reverse complement strand
TGAGGAAAAGTACTACTTTTATTGAAGGAACAAAAATTAACTTTTTATTCTTTCTTTCCCTATTCACATCAACAGGATTCTAATTCTGCCGTTCAAATATGCGGTTGTAATATTCTGGCATCCCTAGCATTTTCTTCGGGAAAATTGTCAAAGGTGTGCATTTTTTATTCATTTTTAAAATTTTTGTTTTTAATTAATTACTTTGTGAACGTATATTCTAACCAAATCTATCTTTTCCCCACCAAAAAAACAGAGTATTTACGATGAAACATTAATTAATTTACTTATCGATATAATTAAGGTACAGTTCTTCTATAAATATGACTTCCCCGAAAATAATTTGAAATTTTATTTATTTTTTTAGAGCGATAATTCCGAATTAAAATCTTCTGGACTACTAGCCCTGGGAAATTTGGGCTTTGAATCAATTAATAGACGCGCAATGTTAAAGATGAGAGGCATACGGAGTTTGCTTGCAGAATTAGCCCTGAGCTTCCCAGAAAATGAAAATACAGAATTAATTAAAAAATATGCAACTCGAGCTTTGGCTATTTTCGGTGAGAATGAAATCGTCAGACAAGCTATCAATCGGCGTCCGATTGTTTGTAAAGGCGTGAGAATCTTGTGTATGGATGGAGGAGGCATGCGCGGTATTTCAACGGTGCAAATGTTACAACGTATCGAGGTACGAATAATTTTTCTTTATCATCATCACGTTTTCGGTCAATGCACCGCTGTATGAAACCATTCTGACAATTTTGCAATCGGTCTCAGGAGGGCACGGGTAAACCAATTCATGAGCTATTTGACTTGATCTGCGGTACGAGTACGGGAGGTATACTGGTAAGTGATGCTAAATTAGGCAAAATATCGCGCGTACACGCGCGTTTGATGAAAATAATTTTTTTTCTTGGTTTTCTATTTTTGTATTTTTCTTCCTTTTCGTCCGTTCCTGTTCTGTTCTTTTCACCGACGAGTCCTTTTTGGAAAACTGTGACTAACTTTTCTTCTGAAACACAAGGCATGCGCTGTGGGAGTTCGGAAACACGACTTAAAACGATGCGATGAAATCTACACAGAATTAGGAACCAGAATATTCTCAAAGCCGAAAGATAGACAAGATGGAGAGACTTCGTGGAAAGACCGGTTCGATAACTTATATCGGGACGGGCAGCAGAAATGGAGAGTCGCGGTGCACGGTTCGAAGCACGACGCGAACGTGTTCGAAAGTTTACTCCAACAAGAATCTGAAATGGACGGTAAACAAGAGTCATTCATCGAATCGTCTTTAAGAGGCGGTCCAAAAGTTTTCGTTGTCGGTACCATCGTGTCTAAATATCCTTCGTCTCCATACATCTTCCGAAACTACCAGTACCCGGAAACCGCCGAGGATGAAAACCATGGGAGATATGCGATGCCAGGTTCCTGCAAACACTTGATGTGGCACTGTTTGAGGGCTTCGAGCGCTGCCCCGTATTATTTAGCCGATTTTTCGTTAGGTGATGAGAAATGGCAAGACGGCGCCGTCACCTGTAACAACCCAGCGATGATGGGCATCATGGAGGCGAGACGCTTGTGGCCAGACCGACAGATTGAGTGCGTGGTTTCCGTCGGAACTGGAGAGGTTCCGCGGGTTAAACGAAAAGATGCTTCATCTTTCCACAGACTAATCGACGCTTCTGAAGTTATGCTCGAATCCTCTTGTAATGTAGAGAGAGTAGATGAGGCGTTGGGAACGCTTTTACCTTTGATTCCAGAGACGAAATACTTCCGTTTCAACCCTGTCGATTCGAGGTGTGATATAGATTTAGACGAAATCGATAAGCAAGCGCTGAAGCGACTGAGAGAAGCAACGGATGAGTACGTGAAATCTGAAAACGAGCGATTCGGGGAACTGTGTCAGTTGTTGCAGCCGGACGCTTTGGACGAAGAAATAGCAGCTGTGATCGCTACTGGACTCGGCTCTAAGAAAGGAGTTTTAGTCATCGAGGCGCAGAGATACGAGAACGAATTCGCTGCGAAAACTGATATCGTGGAAGAGTTTTGCGCTTTGCGGTCCATTCCATTCGCTCGTATTGATACATCTTCGAGTTACAATCCTGATAATACCGGATTCTCTTTTGGGAAAAACGGAGCCACGAGTAAGAAAAGTAACAACAACGATAACAGTCACGCCCACGCGGAGGACAATAATACTATTAGAAGCAGAAACGGTAGTAGCGGTAGTAACAGAAACAAGACGGGAGGAGAGGAAGAACTTTTGGACGATACCAACGTAGCAATTGAGAATCTCAACGCGCAGTTTAGAAGGATTGGCGCAAACGCAGGTGTCATTCACTTGAACTGCGTTTCAGATTTGGAGGGCATCGTGTTGCGTTGGCAACACGATATTACGGCCATAGCAGAGCCTTCAGCTGTGGCAAATTTGTTCATAGAGTGTGCGAAATATCCATCAAAGCAATCGCAAAAGTTCACCTCTCTGTATGAAATGTGTTCCTCTGTACCTTCAGTCGAGGTGGAAGGTGTTTTGCACACGTTCATAGGAAAGCACTTGCAGGCAGATTCCAACGACGGGCAACTTGGCGCGTATCTCTTCAAAAGAACTATTCCTCTGGAGTATTTGTCAGATTACACGGCGAGTAAACTTATTGGCATGTGGAAGGATAAAATTATCGTCAGTCAAGCTTCTATTGGCGCAGACTTGCTGGAAGCTTTGTTAGATGCCGGAGCGAAAGCAATCGTGGCTCCTTCAAACGAAGATCCAGACAACTTCATATCGGCCGGCGCAGACGGGGACGATATCCTTCAGTTCTTCGCGGCGTTTTATCATGCATTGTACGTTGTTGGCGCGGATGCACCCGCGGCAAGTTCTGCAGCGTGTATGATTCAACCTTCTTGTAGTTACTTTCGATGTCACGTGCGTGTGCGAGGGAGTACGGTCGAGTTGAAACCAGGCGAAGAAGTAAGAAAAGTGGCCACGCCGAAGAAAGCTGCGCAAGAACAACAAAATTAGATTTGTAATAGAAAATAAGCTGATGACACGGTTTATAAATAATAATTGTATAACAATATCCTCTCTCCCTCTAATTCTACTATGCATGATGAATAAATATGGTAATATATGAATTGTCCATCCATTCTTTCCCTTATAGCGCGCCGAGAACTGCATCTCTCCCTCTCTTCAAAGCCTTCTCATCAATCACCTTGACGGACTCAACCCATCCAATAGATTGCAACACCTTGTATGTCACAACCTTAGCGGCATCTTGAATAAATGCCCACATGATTACGTACAACCAACAGTACACGGCTAAATCCCACTCGATGCCTTGCATCCCATTTCCGAATGGCCAATAGACGGCCAAAAACGTAGAACACGTAGTAGCGAGAATAAACGCGCCAACTAAAACGATCGACGGCATTCTCGACCACATCCAACCTTTCGTTCTCGAGTTGAACACGGAGAAGTAATCCGAAAGCGAGATTTTCAAGTACATGAGCGTTTGGATCTCTCCGTATGTCATGACTGGTAATCCCATGGATCGCCACAGGCCATCCGGCGATTGCGAATCCAATGATAACTCCAACAATACGATCGAACCAATCAAAGCAACCATGCCAATAGCGGAAGAGACAATATATAAAATATTCAGATCCCACTTCTCTGGCTTTATGGAAGCATCGACGTGATCGTACGCGACCGAAATAATGGTGCCGTCATTCAAGATGGTGATGGTAACCAAAGCGATAACTGGGATCGCAAAGTACGACGGCCAATCCGCGTTGTACTCGTTCGGATGATAGAAGATGCACGAGATGAAAAAGAAGAACAACAGCTGTTCAGTACACGCGACGCGGTAAATCACAAAGTTCTTCATTCTCTGGAAGATCTTCCTTGAGGTCACGATGGCGGTGACGATAGTGCTCAAACCCGGTTGCGTCAAGACAATATCGGCGGCAGCTTGCGCTGCAGAAGTCGCCCCTTGAACGGCGATACCGACATCAGACCGTTTTAACGCCGGCGCATCGTTCACACCATCACCAGTCATGCCAACCAAGTAACCTTGTTGACGTAACGCCTCAACGATGAGATATTTGTGCTCCGGGAAGACTTGGGCGAAACCATCTGCTTGGCGGCACATCTCCCCGTAGTCTCTGCCCAACGTCGTCGACGCCTCGAGATCCTGAGCCGTAAGCAAAGGAAGCTTCTCAGCACCTAAAACATTCGTTCCCATACCTAACGTGCGGCACGTCTCAACCGCAATCGCACGGTGATCTCCAGTGATCATTTTCACCGTGACACCAAAATCATTCGCGCAATCGATGGTATGTTTGGTATCCGGACGAGGCGGGTCCAAAAAGGTAAGAATACCGATGAATTCAAATTTCCGTTCAGTGATGTCGCCATTTTTCGTTCTTGCAACGGCCAAGGATCGAATACCTCTGTGCGCGAGCTCTAATACTTTTTCTTCAACTTCTTTACCGATTTTATCTTTGTTTACACTCATCTCCAAAAGCACGTGAGGAGCACCTTTAGTGACGACAAACTTCTCACCGGTGGTTTCATTCTTCACAGTCGCTTCGGTTCTCTTGATGATTGGATCAAACGGAACGTAATCGGTGTGCTCGTACGGGTCCAACTCGACGCGATCGACCGAGTTCAACACCAAAGTATCCAACGCATCCTTCGCCGGCTCCCACCATTTCGCCGCCAAAGCGGCCAATTTCAACACTTCTTCTCTCGTAACATCCGGCACGAACGTTGGCAAATACTCTTGCAGCATCATCTTGTTCAACGTCAAAGTTCCAGTCTTGTCCGAGCACAAGATGGTCATACCCGCGAGTTCTTCCACGGAGGAAAGGCGAGCTACGATTGCCTTCTCCGCGGCTAGTTCATGGCATCCCAACGCCAACGTCGTCGTACAGACTACTCTCAACGCGATTGGAATCGAAGCGACTAAAAGAACGACGTTGAACGCGAGCGTTTGCCAGAAATCGACACCGATCATGTTCAAGTAAATAAACACCAACGCGCAAATAAACACGCCCAACGCAACCAAGATGTACATGATTTCTCTCAACACTTTTTCAAAGTGCCCGAGCTCGTCTACACCTTGGACTAAATCCGCAGTTTTACCGAAGAACGTTTGCGACCCGGTCGCGGTAACCGTAGCTTCGATTTCACCGCGCGTGACCGTTGACCCCATCTTCGCTTCGGAGCCTTCAAACATAGCCACCGGTAAACTTTCCCCGGTCAAAGCGGCTTGGTCGACTTGAATCGGTTTACCTTCTCGTAATTTGCAGTCAGCTGGAATAGCTCCACCGGCACCTAACGCGATCACATCCCCCGGGACTAACAAAGTCGCGTTGATGGTGTATATTTTATTTTCTCTCTTAACGATCGCTTCTGGTTTCAACGAATCTCTCAGAGCTGCGATGGAATCACCAGCCTTTAACTCCTCGATAAAGCCGACCAAAACGTTCAGTAACTGCAAAACAACCAGCACAAGGACGTCGACCACGTCGTCGGGCGAACTGTGCACGTACGCTTCTAAACTTTCGATAAGAATCGCGGCCCAAATCATCAACGGCATCGGCTGGACAAATTCCAAAGCCAGTTTCACCCAGACGTTTTCTTCTTTCCTGGAGAGTTCGTTCAAACCGAACAACTGCAAGCGTCTCTCCGCTTCGAGTTCGGTTAAACCGTCCTCGGGAGTGTTGAACAGAGTCTCTCTGTCCACACCCATGTAATACTGATCGTTCGTCGTCATACTACTCATATTGTTATTATTCTCCTCGCCAGAATCGCTTCCGGTGTCCGACTTATTGGTGCCGTATTGCGACTCTGGACCTGATTTTCCCGCGGTTAACAACGGTTTCGTTCCATCACCAGAGCTGCCGGACTCGATGTCGTTGTACGGCTTCTTCGTCGGCGACATGTTTGTTCTCCTTTTCTTCTTCTTCTTCTTTTAAAGTATTACTCTCGATCGGAAAGAAAGAAAGAAAGAAATTCTCGAAGAGTCGGGGAAACACCCACACGCGGCCTTTTGAGGATGATGATTACGCCCCAAAGACGGAGAGAAAGAAGAGAGAAGAGAGTCGTAGACACGCGTTTCGAGCGAGATCAATTCTCTGTACTATCGGTGGTATGAGACGTGCGCAATTCGAATAATACTATATATTATATAATACGTTACGCGAAAAGGCAGCACGCGCAATAAATATAATGTGTGATATAGTCGCGTGGCCAACTAATGCAGATTGTTCGTGTGTTTAAGCCACAAACGGAAAGAAAGAATTTTTTTGGTGTTGGTTGGTGTTCGAAATTCAGGTCACAGACAGAGCGGCTCCTCAAAAAATTTTGAAAGAGAAGAGGCAAGGAAGCACGAAAACAGAGAAAGGACTCCTCCTGTCCTCAGTAGTACTAGTTCAAGTCGTTTTGTATACGAAGAAGCATGGGAGGAGGACTTCGACGAACACTCTCAGCAATAACATCATCATCATCATCATCGAGTAGTCACATCATCACAGACTCGTTGTTCATTCGATCGCTCGTTTCTGCTGTCCCTTTCGATGGTGGTGGTCGCACGACGAGTTCTTCTTCTTCTTCTTCTTTCGGAGGAGGAGGAGGCGAAGGAGGAGGAGACCAAATGCGGCGTCGTCTTTTCTCATCATCATCAATAAACGAAGAAGTGGTGAGAGAAGAGGTAAGCAGACGATATCAACACCAACGACAGAGAATAGTACAACGACGACAACACAACAACAGTAGCTTTAATAACAAAAACAGATTTATGAATAGAAGTGGCAGCACGAGAACATCCTCCTCCTTGTTGACGAGTCAAGTGCGTGGATATGCGTTTTGGAGTAACAACAAGAACGAAAGTCCTTCTTCTTCTTCTTCGGCAACGAATGAGCTCGAAGACGGCACGAGTAGTAATAGTAGTGGCGATGAAGGAGGAGACTCTGTGTCATCAATAGTAACAGATCTTAGCAGCAATACTACTCTTCCTCCAGGAACAGAACTTGTCGGCGAAGTCGCGCAAATAGCGGGGGAGTCGTGGTACACCACCGCCGGTTTGATGTACGTCATGGAATACTTTCATCTCGTGAGTGGATTAGAGTGGTACCAAGCGATTGCCGCTGCGACTGTAGTTATGAGAACATTAACACTACCATTTACCGTGATGCAAATGCGAAATACGGCGCGGATGCAGTTGGCGCGACCGGAAATGGAGCGACTTCAAGAACGCGCGAAGCAAACGCAAGCGCAAAACGACCCCGAGGCGGCGCAGAGACATTTGAGCGAGGTGACGGCTATATGGAAAAAATACGAGTGTCATCCGGTGAAATCGTTAGCACCTTTGTTAGTTTCAGCACCGTTGTTCGTGTCCTTCTACTTTGCCATCTCGAGAATGGCGGACGGGATTGGATCCTTCAAAGACGGGGGTGCGTTTTGGTTCACCGATTTATCCGCCGCGGATCCAACCATGATGATGCCTCTGTTGACGTCCGCTTTATTTTTAGCCTCGGTCGAGTTAGGTGCCGTAGAAGGTATGAACAACAATCAACAAGGCCTGACCATGAAGTGGGCACTCCGAGGATTAGCCTTAGCTTTAGTGCCGATGACGTGGAACTTTACTCAAGGCGTGTTTTGTTACTGGATCACGAGCAACTCGTATTCGCTCTTCCAGGCGACTTTGTTCAAGTCTACGATGATGAAAAGATTAGCCGGCATTCCAGATACCTCTCACTTGGCGAACCTAGATTCCAACTTGTTGAACCAAAAAGTCAACTTGGATAAAATTCATGAAAAGTGGGGCGAGAAGCCGACGTTACATTCGCAGCGACCGCCGAAAAAGATTAAAGCGGGGAAGCGAACATATTCATCCTCGGGACAACAAGAACGACACGAAGAACACGTCGCGGTAAAATACTTACCGTCAAATGCACTTTTTAAGGAGAGAGGAGATATGTTTTGAATAAAGTAGTAGTTGTCATGATTAGGACGAGAGAAAGAAAAACTTATTATTTTCCCTTTCGTGGGCTCGTTTTCCGCTCGAGTGTCCATCAAAAGAAGTACTTTTTCGTTTGAATCTTCCCTCATAAAATCCAAATGTCAGCCTTTACAGCGTTGTTAAACGCTCACGCGCTTCGCATGCGATCGTCGTCGTTCTCCGAATCCTCCTCGTGCTCCTCTTCGTTGAGAGGAGGAGGACGAGGAGCAACGACGAGGACGCGCGTGTTCTCCACCAGACGTGATGATACTACTAGTACTAAAATCTTTCGTCGTCGTTGCGTATCTCTCTCCTCCTTCTCCCGTTCAAAGAGAGAAAGTGGACGACAACAACAACAACAACAACAACAACAACAACAACAACTGGTAGAAGCGTTGCAGCAACAACATCAAAGGAGAAATAATAATACTACTACGAAGAGCAGAGGATCAGGGGTCATCGTTGGCGTCCGCAACGATAATAGTAGCAGCAGTAGTCTTAATTATTATTCGTTGAACAGTAGTAACGAGAACGATCAAACGTCCAGCAACAGAGAAGAAAGAAAGAAGACAGCAGCACAAAGGTACGGCAAGAAGAACTGGTGGGGCACCGGGTCCTACACGAATTCCGTGTTTAGCAAGAAAGTTGTCACGAGAGCGACGACGAATAACTTCTCCGCGTACGCAGCTTCGGACGAGAACAACAACAACAACAACAACGACATTTTTAAAGGGAATGCAGCTTTCAATCTCTTCCTCGGACCGCCGATGAAGATTTTTGGGGCTTTATGGAACAGATTGGCAAAGCCGTTGCAAGATTTTGGCTTTGGTAGAACGCGAATTATGGAAGGTGGTGTAGGTTTGTTCATCGTTGGAGGGGCACTGTTGGGTGCTTTGATCGCCGGATGGATTGTCGGCATCTTTAACAACGCCAGGAAGAACTCTTACCAAGCCTTTATTGAATTCCCACTCGCGTGTGGGATTCAATGCGGGACGAACGTAAGAATCAGAGGCGTGAAAGCGGGAACGGTGTTATCTGTGCAACCAGCTTTGGATAAAGTGACGGTTTTGGTGGAAATGGACGATAAGAAAGTGCCGATTCCAAGAAATTCGACGATTGATGCGAATCAGTCAGGATTAATCGCAGAGACTATTATTGATATTACCCCGAAATTACCCATCCCGCAAGCGCAATGGGGTCCGTTAGATGCCGGGTGTGAAGGGGAAGGTGTTATCGTGTGCGATCGAGGACGAATTGAAGGGAGACCGGGGGTTTCTATGGATGATTTAGTTGGCATTTGCACGCGCTTAGCGAAAGAGATGGAACAACAGGATGGAATTCGAAAGATGTTTCAAGTCACGGATGGGGCTCAAGATTTGATGCAGGTTTTAGAACCGTTATTAACCGAAGCTGCTTTGATTGCCAGAGAGCTTCGACCGATGATGCAAGGTGTCAAAGACCAGGGTACATTGGAAACGATCGAGCTATTAGCGGGACATGCGTCGGCTACGGTGCAAGATATTCGAGAGTTGCGACAAACGATTTTAACCGAGGAAAATCAAGACATGTTGAGACAATCTATCTCGACTTTGACAAAGACTTTGCAACACGTAGAAAAAGTATCCGGAGACATTTCGAGCGTCTCTGGTGACCCGAGCACTCGAGCTAACTTGCGACACTTGATACAGTCGCTTTCGCGTTTGGTAGACGCTTAGACAAGTTTTTATACCATCGACTCTGATGACAAACGTGTTGTACAAACAAGTGCTATTCTATATTCTAATTCTAAAGCTTTACATTTTCTTCCTCTAGCAATCGCTTCTTCAGCGTCTCTAGAGCTTCACGCGTTAACATTGGATGCACCTCCACATTTTCTTCTTCGTCGTCCTCGCTTTTCGTCCTGTGTGCGAATAGTAACCTCCTCGCTTCTGTGCTGGACAATCCAACTATTCCGTGCTTTGATATTAACGAATCATCATCTTTCGTCGTTTTTCCACTGTTGAATATCTTTAGCGATCTTATTGCGCCTCTGACTCGTCCAAACTCGAACCCTTCTTTGAAACCAGTTTTATATCCTTCGTTGAATCCTTTTTGCACCGTGGCGGTTCTCCCGACGTCTAAACCGTCTCGATAACCGGCGTTGAAAAACCTCTCTCGTCGAGTCTCTGACTCTTGCTGGAGAAGATTGAACTTATTGTTCGCTTTCTCTTCTTCTCCAATATTATTATCGTCGTCGTCGTTGTCGTCGTCGTCGCCCCAGACGTCTGCCGTTCCGCCTCCCGCGATGGGCATAATAACAACGGGAGGACGAATTATTGAAGAAAATTTTTCCTGCATTTACGTTTTTTGCATGGCACATAATATCATTCAGTTTCGTTTACAAATCATTTACACTAAATACGGACTATCTAAAACGGCGTAGCCAGCCGCAACGCCACCTTCGTCGCTCGAAGCCGCTTTCGTTCTCAACAAGCTCCCGCCATGTTCGTTCATGACTCGTGCGGTATTACTATTCACGTCGCCTTTGCGCAAATACGAACCGTAAATTCCCAACTCGCTCAAGCTTTCGATTTCGTGCGCTAAACCTTTCCTCAACATGGTCACTTGATGACTGGGAGGAAATATTCTTTGCATCAAGATGTACGCCGGTAAATCTTTCGTATCGTTCTCTAATTTTTCTTTCAGTTCTTTTCCGTACAAGTTGTTCCCGCCACCTTCGCGTTGTGGCTTTAACACGTAATCCGCCGGATTAGATAATCCTAGTTGGATTGTTTTTTGCATGTTTTTTTCGCCTTCGAAAGAGTACAAACCGGCAAACACTTTTCGCATCTCGGTCGCATCGTTTGGCATAAACTTTTCGAGCACGCCTTCTTCCGCTAAAGCTTGTTGAATCTTCTTCGAACCGGCCAGGTGCATGGCCACCGAAGGCGACTTCAAAGAGCTCGATTTCTCCAACAACATCTTCGCTTCCCATTGCGCTTCACTTGGAAAATCGCTCGGTGAGTAGCCAGCGCGAAAGTATATGACGCTACATAACTGACCATCGATGGAGAAGAGGTTTGTTTTCAGATCTAATCTACCGCTTTCGTTGATTTCCCGAAGCGTCTTACGAATCGTCTTCACCCCGATTGTTTCGAATACTTTCTGAGATATCAATCTTTGATCGAATATGTTCGTTTCCCCTTCCTGAACAACCATTAAAATACTAGCGTTCTCGCATTCCATGCACTTCCAACCTTCGCAAAGGGTTTTCGCCGCTTGATTGAGCGAGTCGTTCGTCGGCATGTTTTCTTTCTTCAACTTCATATCGTCATCGATGTTCCCTTTCGTATACTCCGCTAAATGCTGATGCAACAGCGTCACTTTCGAGCCTAACCCCATAAAAGACGTGCTCACTGTGTTCACTTCGACTTGTAAAGGCATTCCCGATCGCGTGTCGAGCATATAATCCGTCCGTAAAATACCTAGCTCTTTATCTAATCTCCCGTTCCCGCGTTTCCCGCATGCCTCGTAAATTTTCCAGAGTCTCCCGGTAAACTCCGGGTCGCTCAGCGCGGCTTCTCTCAAAGTCTCTCGCATGAATGCGTCGTCCTCGGAGACTTTATCGTACAACTCCGCAAATTTTGGCGTTATTTCTTTCGCAAACTCAAACACATCTTTCGGAAACGGAGTCGGATACATCGCGACTGGCGCGTGAAACACTTGTCCAGCCGTCTCCTTCCCAGAGGCGACGACTAAACCGTGTTGAAACGCCCACGAGATGGCTTCTTCAGCGGTTGGGCGGATGGTCGGATCGTCCACATCATCGTTCACGAGCATACTGCTGTTGGTGCTACTGCTACTACTACTGTCGTTTTGACTCCCTCGCCTCGTTTTATTGCTCCGTCGAAAACGAAAAGAAGAAGACAAAGAAGAGGAGGAGGAGGCGTTGGTTGCCGCCGTTTGCGATGGTCGTCTGCGATAACGATGATGATGTCCTCTTCCTCGGAGAAAAGCAGCACAAACGACGAGCGCACAAGAACACTGGTGATACGTACGAGATGACGACGATGACTTTGAAGAAGAAGAAGAGGAGGAGGAGGCGAGAGAGGGAAGGAGCGTCGTCTTCATTTAGGATAATGAGACATTTAACACGAGTTTCTTTTCTTCTGTTTTTTCGCCTTGCCGGTTCCACCCGTTTTTTTTGAAATCAATTTATTTT
>Ga0213862_10000934_pt1 | contig 12249 bp, 13 predicted proteins | sample PICome_7_FD_160092 | JGI IMG/M metagenome (GOLD analysis project Ga0213862, IMG submission 160092) | Coastal seawater microbial communities near Pivers Island, North Carolina, United States - PICO266 | ecosystem: Environmental > Aquatic > Marine > Coastal | place: USA: North Carolina... | reverse complement strand
ATGGAGTTCTTTGGTTAAAATCTAATAAACGTAAAGCCGCAGAAGGTAAAATTCAAGGTAAAGGATGGGAAATGTATGAATCAAAGCGTACACAAGAAGAAAATATTAATATTTTCATGACTGTGAAACAATTGTTTGATTTAGAAAACCCTAAACATTCACCTATTTTCACTGAATTTAGGACGCAAGCTAAAAGAAATCTGTAATATGTATGACAAAACGCATATTAAATGATTTCATTGAAAGAACTTTTAAAGGAAGCGCTAGATAAACCTAAAGCTATTATATTAGCGGGTGCCCCCGGTGCTGGTAAGGGATATGTTCTAAAAGGATTAGATCTTGGTGATCTAAAAATCATGAATATTGATAATACTTTTATTAGTAAACTTAAACAAGCTAATGTTACTTTAGATTTAAAAAATGCTACACCTGAAGAACGAAGTGAACAGGCTAAAGCAATGGCTGCTTCCAATAAAGAATTTAAGGATGAATTACAGAATGTAATCGATGGTAGACAATCATTTGTTTTAGACGGTACTGCTGCATCATATAACAAGACAGCAGAGTTAAAACAACAATTAGAGGAAGCAGGATATGATGTATTTATGCTTTATGTTTATACTGATTTAGAACGTTCATTAAGCCAAAACCAAGACAGATATAGAAAATCAGGTGGTGAAGATAGAAGTCTAGCACCTGCGATTGTAATGCGTACTTGGAAAGGTGTAACTGAAAATTTACCTAAATATGCTGATTTATTTGGTAATAATTTTGTTGCTGTAGCTAATACATTAGATGATAGAATGCAAGATATAGATAAGATTATAGATAAATATCTTAAACCATTTGAACCTACAGGAACTAAACCAAAAACACCAGCTCAACAAAAGAAATCAGATGAGCGAAATGCACAAGATAAGAAAGAAATTCAAGCTATGTTAAGTGATGACTTTGTATACGATGTAATTGAGTATACAATGTCTAAAGACGAAGCACAAATGCGTATACAACAATTTTTAAAATGATGAAATTAATAGACATATTAAACGAAGTAGAACAAAATGAATTACCTGTTGAAGCGGTTACTGAAGTAGTAACACCTCAAGTTGATGAAATTGGTAAATTTTTTGTAGTTACAAAACCCATAGGTAAGATGGATGATGTAGATGATCTAGTTAAAGAATTAACAATCACAGAACTTATGTCATTATCTATAGAGGCAAAAGATATTTTGGGTATATTTAAGGATAAACTAGGTGCTAAAAGAGCAGGGTCCGAGGCGTTAAATGAATATGGAGCAACTTTAAAAGAAATGGAAGATGCTATGGAAGAATTTCGCGGTGCTAAAAAGGATATTGAAGAAAAAAAACGTATCGCCAAAGAAAAAATCCAAAAACTAAAACAATAGATGAATCTATTAACTAAATCGTTAATATCCGAAATAGTTGGTGATAATTTAGTAACCGCTGTTTATGGAGGTGGTTTTAAACCACCAACGAAAGGACATCTTGAAGTAGTACAAAAAGCACTATCTGATTTCCCAGAAATAGATAAATTTATCATATATGTGGGTAGCGGAGAACGTAATGGTATTACTCAAGAAGAATCTTTGTTGATATGGGATATTTATAAAAAATATTTACCCTCAAAAGTAGAAATCCAACCCTCAAAAGCACCAATAGGTGATATCTTTAGATACTCTAAGAATAATCCTGAAGAAGTAATTTATTTTATTATAGGAGCTAGAGAAGGAAATAAAGGAGATGCTAATGATATAGCATTAAGAACCACAGGAGTTGAAAATAAATATCCCAATATTAAAGTAAAAGTTATACAAACAGCTGATTCAGGGATAAGTGGAACTAAAGCCAGAGAAGCATCAAAACAATCTCCAGAAGCTTTTTATCAATTTTTACCATCAAATTTATCAGATAGTGAAAAATTAGAAATATTTGGTTATATACAAGATGTAGTAACAGAATTAAAGCTTCCCAAAATATCTGATATTAAAGAAAAATTTAAAATATTTGTTAAAAATTTAAAACAGGAAGGTAAAGAAACTAAAGCAGCATTTGCTCTTTTAATTAAAGCAGCTAAAGGTGAAATAGAACTTACTGATTTAGATAAACAACAAATAAAAGAACAACTTAAAGATATTATTAAAGGAGTATTTGGAGCTGCTGTATTTGCCCTCCCAGCAGGTACTTTAGTATTAATATTATTAAAATTAATCAAACTACAGGGTATTATTACCCCTTCTGCTTTTTTAAATGAAAACGCCTCATACTCAGGTGATATAGATTATAAAAATAAAATAATCGAATTAACTAATTATATGAGAGATAAGGGATATAATATTGATCCTTTACCAACAGTTGAATTTATTAATGGGGATAGCGAAAACGCACGTGATTTCTTCGGTAAAACAGCGTATTATAACCCGAATAATCAAACCATCGTGCTATACACTGAGGGTAGACATCCTAAGGATATAGTACGTTCATTTTCCCATGAAATGATCCATCATATTCAAAATTTAGAGGGTAGGTTAGGTAATATTACAACTACTAATACTCAAGAAGACGATAATTTAAACGATATTGAGGCTGAAGCTAACCTAAAAGGCACAATGACATTCAGAAATTGGACTGATAGTTTAAATGAAGCCATTGTAGGCGATAAAATTGAATGTGACGGGTGTAGTTGGAGTTGGAAAATAGCAGATGGTGGGGATGATTTATTTATGTGTCATAAATGTGGGCATGATAATACCCCAATAACAGAAAAAAAAGTAAAAGACCCATTTGGTTTAAATGCTTATGCTCGTGAATTAGCTCTAGGTTTAGAAGAAACATTAAACGAAGGCCGTTACGATACATTAGCAAACCAATTATCTAAAATTGCATTTGAATCATTCAAAGATATTCATGATAGGGGCGATAGAAAAGGCGAATTTGAATTTAGAGTAGACCATCCTGATGATGAGCATGACATCCCATCTGAAGAATTTTATTTTGATTTTGTAGGTACAGTAACAATCACCGATGATGAATATTCAGTTGATGGCGGTGCAAATGCTGGATTCGATAATAAGGGTGAAGAAATAACCCCATTACTATCAGTTAAATTTAAAATACCTAAAAACCCAGATTGGCAAAAAGTATCGTTTGATATTAAAGATGTTGTTAGACATGAGTTAGAACATTTAACCCAAGATGGTGATAATACCAAATCAGGTAAACAAATGGAAGATGATCAATTAATGAGAGATTTAATTGATGCTGATCTATTATCTAAATCACAATACTTTAAATTAGAAAAAGAGGTAGATGCAATGCTTCAAGGTCTATATTTTAAAGCTAAAAAATCTAAACGTCCATTTAAAGATGTTATAGATGAATATTTAAATATATTTGTTGACCAAGAAATAATTACTCCGGAAGAAAAAAACGACATATTGGGTATTTGGAGAAGCCGAGGAAAGGCATTATCTTTACCTGTATTCGAATATAAAAGTAAAGTTATGGAAAATGCTAATGAGCAAGAATATACTATCTATTGTGATATGGATGGTGTATTAGTAGATTTTGATAAGCAATTTGAAAAAGCATCTGGGGGTATTACACCTCGTGAATATGAAGAAAAAAATGGTAGAGAAGCATTTTGGAATTTAATCGACAATGAAAACGGTGTTGGATTTTGGGTTGGTATGCCTTGGATGCCTAATGGTAAACAATTATGGGAATATATCAAACCAAATAACCCAATCCTTTTATCATCCCCATCCAGATCAAACTCATCACGTTTAGGTAAACGTTTATGGGTTAGAAACAACTTACCAGGTACAAAATTAATATTAGCTAATTCTTACAATAAGAAAAACTATGCTGATAGTAATAATATCTTGATAGATGATCGACCTTCAAATATTGATCAATGGAAAGCAGCTGGAGGTATAGGTATATTATTTATATCTACAGAACAAGCAATTAAAGAACTAAAAGAATTAGGTTTATGAAAGAATCAGTTTTAAAAAAAGAATTTAAAGAAAAGGATGTACAACGTCTTCGTAACCTAATGACAGGCAAACATGGAGATCGTAACGTGCAAGGTGTAGGTTATACAAAAACTGAAAAACACCATATTGAAGGTGACATTTGGGAATCCGATGGTCGTACATGGACTATTAAAAATGGAGTTAAACAAAATATTACTAAATTGGATGAAGCCAAAAAGGAAATACATATGCCTTTATTTTGTCCTTCATGTAATAATTTAATGAAAAAACAACAAGATAAACGTTTCTATCTCCAATTCAAAAAATGTCTAGATTGCCAAATTGAATTTGAACAAAATCTCAAATTAGAAAATAAATGGGATGAAGAAAATAAAAAACACATTAACGACAATGTTGATAATATAATAAATGATTTTGAAGTATGGTTTGAAGAATCAGTAAATACTTCTAATGAAGATTTCATTACTGAAGCAGGTGATGTAGAACGTTGGGTTGGTTCTAATAAAGAAAAGATGCTTGAAAGTAAAAAAGAAACACTAGAATACCTAAAATCATTAAAAAAATAAACTAAGTAAAAACAATTAGATATTTATATACAGAATTGTCCATTAAAATATTTAAATAATGAAACTAAACCCTTTTGAAAATTATAAAGCATTTTATTCTCGTAGTAAAGGTACAACCCGAACAGTTAGAGATACTTATATAAACCAATCCATAGCTAAGGTAGAAGAAATTAAACCTGAAGTTAAAGAAGAAAAACAACCAGTTGAAATTAAAATGAGTGATGAACTATCACTAGATGATATCAAAACAGAAATATCATCATCTAAACGCCCTAGAAAAAAAAGAAAAACTAATGAAGAATCTTAAAGACTACTTCCCAGAAATATTAGACGAATCTAAAGCAATAGAAGTTGCTAAAGGGATAAATAAAGCTATTGTAGATGTTGATGATAGTTTATCATATAAAGACTTTGCAGAAGCAGTAGCAGCAATCTTAATCGAAGATTACGGCACACATAACTTCGAACCCTTTATGAAAGTATTACATGCTCGATTAGGTATGAATGAATCAATAAATGAAAACGAAGATTTATCTTCATTAGATGCATTTTTAAAATACTTTAAATCATACGATGCTTATTATGAGTACATAGATGATGGTGGTCAGTATAGAAGAGCAAAAGACAATAACGATAGAATATTAGCTAGATTCAATGCTTTATCCCCTGAAGATAGAGAGGTAGCATTAAAAGCAGTTCAAGATCATTTTAAAGACGAAAGAGCAATAAACGCATTTAAATAATGGAAGATATTAAAAAAATACAAGAATTCTTTTCTAAACCTTTAAATGAAAACAAGGTAACAAAAGAAGATTTTGATAAAGTAGTTAAAATACTAAGCAAATCAAAATACCCCTTCACTATAATGTTAGTTCCAAAATGGGGTGAAATTGATATTATTACAGGCCAAGATTCCCCAGATGAAATTGTTGATGACATTGGTCAAAGACTAGATTCAGCAGGTTTGAATTGGGGTGGAAATTCAGGTATCACTATTTCAGGTGATTCATCTAATTATTCAAGAAGAGAATATAGCGATATTTTTAGAGTAAACGGTGGTCATAAAGATTACTATGAAGAATCAGTAAACGAATCAGTAGTAGCTGAAAGTTTCGCAGACCCACTCGAAGAATTTCCTCAAGCATACAAAGATTTGCTTAAAAAACTTCAAAGAAGTAATGATAGAGGTGAAAGGTCTATGCTAATAAACAAAATGAATGTTATTAGAAAGAAACTTAAACTTAAACCATTGACAAACGAATCAGTTAATGAAATGGATATGAATGATCCAATCCTTATGAAAATGAGAGCAGCTAAAATGAAAGCTGATAAATTTGCAGGTTCTGATCCTAAGGCAGGTTCAACTATTAAAGGTAGAGGATTTGATTGGGATAAAAATACAATTAAAATTGATAAAAACGCTAAAAAATTGGCATTCCTGAAAAAAGAAAGAGCACAATTAATGCGTGATATGGAACAAGAAGCTGAACCAGAAGGTGGGCCAATTGCTGATGAATATGGTAGTAAATTAAATCGTATTGATGCTGCAATAGCCAAACTATCAGGTAGAAAAGAAATGACCTATGATCAAGCAATAGCTGAAGGTGAAAGCAAAATGCCTACCCAAGATCAAGTAGATAGATTCTTTGAATTAACTCAAAACGAAACACATTATCTAAATAGCAAACCAGTAGCAGGTCAAGAAGCTACATTCAACTTAATGAAGATTGAACCATGGGATGAATATGATTTATCTAATTGGAATTCATTAGTTAGAAAAGCTAAAGCTAAAGGTAAATCGATAGATGAAAATGATAAAGCTTCTATTATTAAAGATAAAATAGAAAAATTAAGAAAATTATCTAATTCTGGTGAAATTGATGGTGATGAATTTTTAGATAAATTTAATCCATTACAAAAACAACTTAAATCATTAGATGAAGTTAAAGTAGATTATGATTTTTCTGAAAGAGAATTGATAAGAGTTCTTAGACAGCTCAAACGTGGTGCTTCTACTGAAATCGATATGATAAAGGCTTTTACAAAAGCATTAGGTAGAGACATAACTAAAGATGAATTATTTTCTGAATCAATAGATGAAGCTTCTAGAGCAAGAGTATCTAAGCCTAGATTTAAAAAAGATAAAAACGCTCCAAACTTTCTAAATGTGTACATTGATTACGATTTAGGACCAGGGGGTGCATCCATTGCATTTGGTAAAGAAACAATGACAGGTCAAATCCGAAGAGAAAGTGCTGCCGAAGCTATGCAATTAGCTGGTGCTGTAGCTAGAGATTTAGAAGCGAAATACGATTTAGAAGACATTGATATACAAGATTTAAAAAATGGTAAAGTAAGAATATTTGCTGTATCAGATGATTTTATTGATATGGATCCAAATATGCTAAGTGAAGCTTCTAAAGGTGCTATGAATTACTTTAGTGATTTGAAATTTAACTACCAAAAAGCATTTAGGTATTTAGATGTTGAAGAAAGAGAAGAATATAAACAATTAGCTAAAGATTTCTTTTCTAAATTACAAGTTGACGATAAAGTTAGAGCTGTCGGTTTAGAAGAAGCAGTTAATCCTGAAGTTCATAGATTAGTAAATGCATTCGTTAGAAAAATGGCTGATAGATATGATTACCCTCTCCAAGATGCAGTTTATGCTATATTAGAAGTATTAAGAAGCCAAAACTACCTCGGATTAGATGAAGCTACAGAAGACGAGGAAAATGAATTTCACAAAGAATTAGATAAACTAGTTCATAAAACTTTTGGTCATAGTAGTGATGAGAAGAAAAAATCAATGGCTCAAGAATTAGCTGAAACTATTAAATTAGGTGAAGGTGTAATTGAAGAAGAATTATGTCCTAAAGGTAAGGCATATATTAAAAAACGTAAAGCAGCAGGGGAAAAATCATCTGCTTATTTATCAGGTCGTGCAGTTAAAGTATGTAAAGGACAAATGTCTGGAAGAAAAAAGAAAAACTAATGGTACTTACTAGAGAAGAAAAAAAATCAGTATTAAGTATGGTAATGGAATCCCATAAAGGAATTACATTAACTGAAGCTAAAACAAATACTAATATTAGAGAAGAAATGAAACTTAATCTTGAGTTTTATAATTCACTTAAAGAAGGATTTATCAAAAACGGCAAATCATCATTAGATGAAGCAGCTGGTTTATTTGGTACAATGTTATCTGTTTTAGGTAATATTAAAGATTTTTTAACTGGTACAAAAGTAATTAAAGATTTTACTGAATGGGTAAAAGGTTTAGTTGAAAAACTTTCCGCAAAATTAGGTCCTAAAATCGATTCTTTAGTTCCTAGTAAAATACAAGATTTAGCTAAAGATGGACTAAACGCTGTGGAAAAATTTGTTAAATGGTTGTATAATACTTTATCATATAAAGGTATAGCAAAATTATTTGCCATGATCCGTTACAGAACCCTCAGACCCTCAGATGAACAAAAGAAATGTATGGAATTGGCTGCTAAAAAAGCATATAAATGGATTTTGTATACCCTAGTAGCTGCATTTATGGTAAAAGTTATTATAGTAGCATGGCCAATTCTATCTGCTAGTGGTGCAGCCGCGGGTGCTGGAACTGGAACTCAATTAGCCGGTTTCTCATCTACATTTGCCCCAATAAAAGCAATATTATTGAAAGTGGGTGGAGGTAGTTTATGGAAAGGGGCATTTAGTGCTACTAGTGCTGCTATTAAAGCTAAAGATTCTAAAAAAGTAGCATCTGATATTAAATCTATTGAAAAAGAAGCTAAAGATCAAGAATTAAGTGGTTTTGGAGATGCATGGAATCAATGTAAAATTGAAACTAAATAATGACCCACGAAAGAGTTAAAGAAATAATCGATGAATCACTACGTGACTGGTTTAAAAAAGAAGACTGGGTGCGTATTAATACTTCAGGCAATATAGCGGGGGATTGTGGTACTATGAAAAAAGGTAAAGCAACTACTAGATGTTTGCCTAGAAAAAAAGCTCAATCCTTAACAAAAGCAGAAAGAAAAGCTACAGTAGCTAAAAAAGTTAAAGGTAGTAAAAAGGGAAAACAATTCGTTAAGAACACAAAACCCGCAAAATATAAAAAAGGAACGTATAATTCAAAGAAGTAACCATATTTATACATAAACATATTAGAAAATGAAAGATTTCGATTATAAAAAATATTTAGCTGAAGGTAAGCTATTAAACGAAGCAGAGCTTACTGATGACTTAGTTCAAAGAGTAGCTCAAGCCGTTGCTGATGAATTTACAGCTGAAGATAATGAATTAGATCTTAAATATGTAATTACACCTAACTCAATTGAAGCTGATCCTCGTGGTGGTGGTTTTGATTTAGATGTAAATGCAGGTCCTAATACTCCAGGTGACGATTGGAAAGATAGTAGAGGATTTGGTATTGCTAATTATTTAGGTGATTATGCAGGTGGTTCATTTGTAATCCGTCCTGAAGGTAATGGTCATTTAGTTACTAATGCTGCTTCCAGAAATGCTAAAGTAGCTTATATAACACCTGAAGGTGAAATTGAAATTATTTCAGCTGAAGATTCAAAAGCGGATCTCGGTATGACTGATGATGTAGAAACTGACTACATGGAACGCAGAAGGGAAACAAGCGATTACATGCAAGAAGGTGAGGAAGAAATTAAAAAAGAATCTAAAGAGGATAAAAAACCAATTAAAAAAACAAAAATGAAAAAAGAAACAGTAGACAGCAAATTAGCTGAAATTGAAAAGCAATCAGAGATTGTTGCATTGGAAGCTAAAATTGCAGCTATTGATGAAATGATTGAATCTAAAAACCAAAGAATTTCTATGGTTACTGAAGACGATAATCTATCTCAGTTGGTTGATAAAAAGAAAATGAAAGAAATGCAACGTGAAGTAAAAGACCTTGAAAAAAGAAAGGTTAAAATGGAAAAACTTTACGAAAAAATGTGTGGTAAATCTTATAAAAAAGAAGAAATAGTAGATGAAGAAGTTTCTACTGAGCTAAATGAAAATAAAACAAAAATGAAAAAATCAGAACTTAAAGAAATGATCAAATCAGCTATGTTAGATGAAGCTGAACTCACTATTAATGACACTACAGATGCATATGATCCCGTAGCTGAAATAGAAGGTATGGATGAAGCTGAAGATGTTGAAGTTGAAGACAACGAAAACGTTGATGTAGATATTGAAAAAGATGTTGACGTTAAAGTAGACGATGAAGAAGCAGAATCAGACGTAGAAGTAAAATCAGAAATCCCAGGTGAAGATGCTGAAACAGCTGAAGTATTAGGTCTTTTAACTAAAGCTCAAGAAGCGGCTCAAGCATTAGAAGATGAGAAATTAACCGACCAAATTGGTAATACAATTACTTATTATACTCGTGCTCACGTTGCTAGAACAAATGAATCATTAAACGAATCAGTTGAAGAAAATACATTCCCAATGTGGAATAAAATTAAATAAAGGTAAACAAACAATAAAATTTATAAAAAACAAAAATTATGGAAACTAAAGAATTATTAGAAGGAATCAAAGAACAAGTATTATTGATTGAAGCAGAAATTGACAAAACATCAGCTGCTGCTAAAGGAAGATGTAGATCTGCCGCTAACAAAATCAAAAACTTATCTGCTGACTTCAAAAGAGGACACAAGTAAAAAAAAACACATGCTTAACGAACGCGAACTTACTAAACAAGAACTCGAACAACGAGAAGATGCGATAATGGACCTCAAAACAAATAAGAGGTCCTTCGTTAAACGTTATGGTAAAGACGCGGAAGCAGTGATGTATGGTCGCGCAACAAATATGGCTAAGAAAAAAACTGAAAATATGAATCAAGATAAAGTTAGAGAGATGATTAAAGATTCTCTTAAAAATCCTAAAGCAGCCGATCTAAATAAAGATGGTAAACTTTCAGATTACGAAGAAAAACGTGGCGCGGCAATTGAAAAAAACCTAGATGAAAGTTCTTCATCTGAAGAAAAACGCATTGCTAAAATGGCTATTAAAAAGATAGCCAAATACAGAGGTGTTGGTGAAGATGAAGCAAGAAATGATCTTATTAGAGCAGCTAAAGAATTAGGTAATTTAAATGAAACTCAAATTACTGAAAATAAGCAAGAAGCAGCTGAAGAACTCCAGATGATAATGGATCAATTGTATGAGTTGAGTGATCAAGCTAAAATGATCTTTAGAAATAATTTCCCAACAGAATATACAAGATTGGATGCTTATGGTGCTTTAGATTTTGGTACGAGTTCAAATAGATACGATGTTACATTAGAAGGTGCTCTTGAAAATCTTGATATGGAAGATGATGATGAGGATTTAATGGAAGGTAAAGATTCAACCCATAAAGTTAAATATTCAAAATCAAATGACACATATCAAGTATGGTTAGGAGATGAAATAGTAACTGACTTTGCTACTGAAGAAAAAGCAAATGCTGAAGCTAAAAGATTAAATGCTTTACAAGACGCTAAAAATATAGATAAAGCCCAAGTAGGTGAAGATTTAGATTTAGGTCATGAAGACAACGAACCACACATGCTAAAAGCCGATCTATATCGTATTGGAAAGTATGCTATGGAATTATATCAAATGGTAGATGGATTTGAAGGTCAAGGTGAAGTTGATTTTCCACATTGGTGGCAATCAAAAATCTCTAACGCCAAATCTTCTATTGTAGGTGCTAAACATTATCTAGATTTTGAATTGAAAGAACCAGCAATTGATGCCGTAGTAGACAGAATGGATGATATCGCACCAGAAATGGAAGTTGATGTAGTTGACGATATTGAAATAAATGAAGAAACCCCAGGTAAAGCAGATATGGTAGCCTCAGCTATTCAAAAAGCATTAAACAAGCATAAAGGAGACGAATCTAAAACATATCAACTTCAACAAGCTAGAAAAGCAATGAATAAAGGCGATTTATCAAAAGCAGAAAAAATTGCTAAAAGATTAGCAGAAAAGTTAAAAACTAACTAATGACTAAAAAGCAACTAAGAGATAAAATTCAGGGAGTAGTAAGACAAGTCTACAAATCCACTTCTTTGGTGAACTTAGATTCATCAGAAGATATAGATGTCTCTCTAGAAGCTGAAAAATTCCCAATGCTCTTAAGATTCCCGGAATTAAAAAGAGTACTAGTAGATTTTTTAACAAACCAATATGAGATATTTGTTAAAGATATCCAATGGGTAGCTCCAAAACCTACTACATTTCGTATTGTATTAGCTAATGGTGAAGTATTTTATCTAATATATGCTGTTCGTAGTTGGATCGCTAAAATTGAAGGTAAAAAATACTATCTATTAAATCTAAATGAAGAAGAATCAGCAATTGAAGCTATTGCTCGTATATTATCATACGGAAATTCATCAGTTGAAGACCCCGCTGATCCTGCGGACACATCAGTAGATACAGGTGGAGGTGATTTCCCCGGTGATGAAGCTGGAGGTGACACTGGGGGTGAAGAAATTGATGTTACGGTTGATGATGAAACAGATATAGAAGTATAATGGATCCAATTACAAAATATTTAAATAATATAGCATATAAATTTTCTAAAGGATATCCTGACATGAATAATGATCAGGATGTTTTGTTGTTGGAAACAATATTAAGTGAATTTTT
>Ga0213862_10000931_pt1 | contig 12272 bp, 11 predicted proteins | sample PICome_7_FD_160092 | JGI IMG/M metagenome (GOLD analysis project Ga0213862, IMG submission 160092) | Coastal seawater microbial communities near Pivers Island, North Carolina, United States - PICO266 | ecosystem: Environmental > Aquatic > Marine > Coastal | place: USA: North Carolina... | reverse complement strand
CGTCCGGGCCATGAGCTACTTCCAGTAAACACTTGGTTAGCACTAGTAGCCGCTCCGTCAAAGAAGTAGTAGCCTTGTGAGTCAATGAGGCTGAACACGTTGTTCCTATTATTAATATAATTACGAACGTCGTCAGCTTGGTCGTCGGTGATTGATGCGGGGAACAGGGCGAGATACTCCAAGTCTAGCGCACCGTTTCTGCTTGTTGCATCTTTGAGTGCTGAGATTCTGAATTCTTCAGAACTTAGAACACCTGAAAGATTTGTCGTTCCATTCGCTTCGTTTGCATTGTTTACCTTACTAACTTGTGCGCCGTTTTGAAATTGATGCTCTACCAAAATATCACCAAGGCTATCGTCCATTACGTCTTGGTGTATCGTTACGGCACCCGCACCGTTGTATCTAAACTCAATGTCAGAGCCGTCTACGCTATTCCTTCTTAAGTCAAACCCACCTGTCTCGTATTCAAACGCACCTGTAGAGTTCATACTAAAAATCCTTGATTGCACTTCACCACCATTACCAAGCACACTGAACGCGGCGAACATGTAACCACCAGTTACCGTCTGGTTTAGCAAGCCTTCCATGAAGTCATTAGCACCATCGAACCGAAGCACTGGCTTCTTGATAATCGTGGCCACATCGTTAGATGAGCTAGAGTCTTGATTGATTGTTACCACTTGGCCAGTCGCGCATTGGAACTTGGTGTCACCGTGGCGGACGTTGGTGGCCGTGAAGTCGCAGTTGAATCTAAGTGAGCTTGAGGATGGCGTTACGCTGTCGTAGATTTGAACACTGTGAATTGCTCCGTAGCATGGGTCAGAGCCATTAGACCGATTAGCTACAAACAAAGAGCTAGTAGAGTTAAAAATATCGAAAGGTCCAATGGTTTGTGTTGTGCCGAGCTGAGTCCAAGTCTGCTTTTTGTCGGTAGAAGTGTAAAACAAAACGTCTCCGCTTGTTCGGTTATAAGTAATTCTTATTTGCCCCCTTGTGTTGTTTGTAAAGGGAAGAACAGAAGATTCAGCAAAAGATTGATTAGAGCCTGAAGATGAAAGAAACAACCTTAGTCGCCCACTTCCTTGAAGATTTAAAATATAGGATTGCTGGTTTGTCTCCCACTTCCAACATATCTGCTGAGAACTACCTGTTGCATAGTTTGCAAGATTAAAGTCTACCTCAATCGTCAGGCTGCCGGTAATGTCTAGAGTCGAATCGTCAGGAGTCGAAGAGCTATTTCCAGTAACATCAGGAACATAAAGATAACCATCACCGTCAATCAGCGGCAACGCTTTAGGCTGGTTTAGGGCCACGTCTTGTTTGGCATCGCCGCCTTTTTGTGAACCGCGAGCCAAGTTGCGAAGAACCGGAACGCCTTCAAGGAAGTCAGCGGTGGTCAGGGCTTCTGCTAGAACATCTCCAGATGTCGCTGGGCTGGTCAGGGTGGATAGATTGAGTGCCATTTGTTATAGAGAGTCTGAGTGTAGGGGCCAGTAGATGAGACGCTTGATGTGGCCGTTGAGCTGGGATTGGCTAGTCCAAGATTGACCAATAGACAAACGTGTTGAGTCTTGGAAGTCACCCGTTCCAGTAACAGTTGAATCAGCCGAACCGTTTAAGGAGCCGGTCTTTGTGTTGGAATCATAGGAAATCGAAACTCGGTTTAGTGTCTCTTGAATATTACCGTATATTGTTCCACCAAGACCGTCATAAACTGCTAAAATTGAGCTTCCAACATCACTATAAAAATAGCGTTGGTTGCCGCTGTGACCTGCTAGGACATACAGTGTAGCTTCTGTAATAGTGCGCGTGGTGAACTCAGCGTAAAACGTGCCGTCTCCTCCGCTGTTAAAGAAATTAGTGAATTGACTGCCAAGAATAGATAGGTCGTCAGCGGCTCGCGTCACGGTGGAACCTGATGTCGGCATGTAGGACGTGGCGACTGCACCTTCTTCGACTTGAAATCCTGTTACCTTAATACCCTTAGATGACTGCTCTGGGTATTTGAGTAAATATATATTTGCAGATGTATCCGTATATGTATGAGTTGCAGAAACCCGATACAAATCATCTTTGATATGAACCACCGTTGTGTTTCTCAGTTGTGGCCCAAGAAGCAACGCAAAGTCTCCGCTTGTGTTTGAGGATGTTGCGATTGGAGGGCTTCCGTCTGATGTGCGAACATGAACCGAAAGAGTATACGTTGCCCCAGAGGTAACACTAGTTGGAGCATTCAAGCGAAGTCTTACCGCATCCCCATAGCCACTTCCGCTTGGGTTGGTTTGAATATCAATCCATCTATTAAATCCATAAGCTGGAGTCGCGTCTTCAACAACAATCCCGCTTGGAATATTTGTTCCGGTTGTGTGGAATTCCGAAAGTAATGGCTCGCTTCTTTGAGTTAGATTTTCACTCGACGGCTCCACCAGTATCATCGGCACACGCGGCCCGTAGGTTGCACCCGTGATGAACTTCGGGCTTCCCGTTGTATTCGCCACGAAGGAACTTGCGGTTGTGCCTTCTTCGAACTGTGGCTGTGTTATCTCATAAACATCATTGCCAGCACTAAATTGAATAAGTCCAAAATAAACATTACCACCACCACTTGCGCCTAAGATTGTAACACTAAACTTTTGCCATTCTGTAGTTACAGGTAGTATCGTTTGATTTCCTGAAGCGGAAAAACCGTGACGCATGTATATTTGGTTTGAGCCAGAAATTCTCCTCGCATAAAACGAGCCTGTGTAACTTACGCCACCGACTGTATTGACAACAGTTTGATAAATTCCCCCAGTAGTGACTCCATCATAAATCACTCTTCTGACAGGTTGGTTTTCATACTCATCGCCAGCTTCAGATGTCACGCCTGCTTGAACAAACCACCCACTAGAGAAGTCCGTATAGCCAACCCGCTGAAACTTCGTCGGCGTAAGCTCGGCTCCCTGTGTGTAGTCAACGCGCACCGTGTTCGCTGGGGCTGACGCTATGAGACCGTTAACATCTGTATAGGTTGCCACCCCGGCTCTTGTTGCCGTAATAACATTAAGCGTATCAGGCTTAGAGGGGTCGAGGTCAAGCGTTGGGTTCTCCAGAGTTCCGACCATAGACGTTTGAGCGTCAAACAAAAGGTACGGGTTAAGACGAAGAGGGTCAAAGTCCCCAAACACTTTTTGCACCAGCGGCCTAACAGTAGGACGGGTGGTGGAAGAAACCAGATGGGGTCTGTAGGGCATGTTTAAAGGGCGCTATTTTCTGCGACTGGCTTAACGAGAATGACCCCGCTTGTGGGGTTCCCGCTTCCTGCGCTAACAGAAACACGAAGCTCTGTTTCAGAAGTAGAAAAGATAACAGCTCCGTTAGCTGATAACACAGCGTCATCTCCAAAATCAACCCACACATCGCCTATCTTCTGTTGAAGGGTGGCTGCTGTGCTGTTGAAGTTAGAAGCAGAAACAGCAAACATTCCGGTGCTTCCATTCCAAGGGATGTCATAGTTCTGACTAGCTTGGTAGTTGTTTATAGTTTTTCCGTAGTAACTCATGGTTTAGTAAGCTTTAGCTCCGCTCCCGGTAGTCCCGGTAGCTGGAGCGGTTCGATTGATTGTAAGAGAACGTTGACCTCCTCTTCGGGAAGTCTTCTTTCTTTTTTCTGTTCCGATGTTTTTGATTTGTTCTACCTTCATAGCTGGCCTCGGAGGTGGAACCGGGGCCTGTCTAGGTGGTGGAGCTGACGGGGATGACATGCACATAGTGTTATTCTAATGTTGAATTAAGAGAGTTCTCTACTTGCTCCTCAAGTCTATCCCTTAGAAAGTTAACAACGGAACGCTGCCCGTGATGATAGTCGATTTCCCGTAGCGTGACCTCTGTATCGAAGTCACGCATAGGGAATCTATCGTCCAGAGCCTTGATTAGCTCTGAGTTTAAAGGAAAATGAGTCTCTGGAAACATGTCGAGTCATTCATTATTTTCACATATACCCACTCTATACCTGTCGTCCTGTAGGGTTTCGCACCTTTGAGCGTCCAAAAGTATGTTCGCTGAGCACACAACGTGAGCTATATGGCTCCTCCCGGACTCAGGGTCTAGGTCCTCACCGTCCCTCCAAGCGTTCAGATGTCTGATGATTGCAGACACGTACGTAGTTGCACACACCCCTGTTTTTCTCCAGTTGTATGGGCCGTATTTCTTAGCCCCTAAGCTGTGAACCCAAGCTGCCTCCTCCATAGCAAACGGAGGAAGCAGGTGCATGGGAGCTTTCTTGGAACCAGCCTCCCCTTTTGGGTCATTTACTTCGAAGGTTTCCATAGGTTTATCTTCTTGGTATCGTTGTCGTAGTCTTTGTGTTGAAGGATGTAGGCTAACCTAGCGTTAACCAGTGCGTCTTCTTCGGTTTGCCCTGCCTTCTCAAAAGCTCCTACCACGGTATCCCATGTATAGCCCTTCTTGTCCATCAGTTTTTTAGCTCCGATGAGACCCACGCCTTTAGCTCCAGAGTAACCGTCAGCTTGGTCCCCGGCTAGTGTCTGAATGAGGTGGAAGTTTCGAGCTTCCTCTTCTGTGACTTCTTTCAGCTCGTCCTTCAGTGGGTTATACCAACGAATAGGTAGAGTAGCGAAGTCCTTGTCACCTGATACGGCGATGGTTTTCTTTGGGTCCTTGGTGCAGAGGATACCAATCCAGTCGTCAGCCTCCATGTTCTCAGCGGTGATGCCTCCGTAGGTTTCTTTCATCCAACCAATCAACCACTTAAGACCCAGAGGTTTTCTCTTTGTCTTTCTTGAGGCTTTGTATTCTGGGAAGATGTCGTAGCGGTAGTTAGACGAAGGAGAGAATACTGGAGTTAGATTGTCAGAATCTAGTCTAGTTCTCAGGTTACCGAAGAAGGTCTCAACCTCCCGCTTCATGTCTGTCTCAGAGCAGAGCAGAGTCCATTGGTCTTCGTCCCACTTGGTCTCATACTCGCTAGCAAAAGCAGCGCGGTAGGCTACCATGTCTCCGTCAATTATTATTGAGTCCATTAGTGTGTCTCCTTCCAGTTGTTGCCAATTTTGTATTCCCCGTCTAGAGGACAGGCAACGTTGAGTTCGAAGCCCGCGCTTTTGATGCAGTCAACGAATAGTTCTCCTAGTTCTTCAGCTCTGTCGGCATCACAGGAGAACTGAACCTCATCGTGAACGTTGGCATGCATCTCGTATCCGTTAGCTCGTTTAGCGAATAGCACTAGAGCTTTCTTCATTATGACGGCAGCGGCTGACTGGCACAGAAGGTTGAGGGCGCTGAACGCTTTACGCGCTGGGATTAACCTACCGTCTAGTCCTTTGATTGTGCCTTGCGTTTTTACGCGCTGGTCGATGGCGTTCATCAAAGAGCGCACAGCAGGAATCTTCTCAAGGAATTGATTCTTCAGTGCTCTGCCTTCGCGTTCCCCTCCGTCAACGATAGCTCCGATGGCTGCGTCACCAGCGCCGTAGAGCCACATATAAATGAATTTCTTACTTTCATCTCTCGTTGATAATCCAGCCGCCTCTTGGTTAGCGGTGTGGATGTCTCCCTCTACGATTGTCTTAGCGTAGGACCCCCGGTCCCAGTTAGACAAGTAGCTGGCCAACACACGAAGCTCGATGCCGGAAGCATCAGCTCCTACTAACACCTTACCTTTAGGAGCGGTGAATAGCTCTCGGCACTCAGCTCCGTAGGGAGCGCGGGTAGCGGGAATCTGACCAAGGTTAGGCTTCGAGTGAGTGCATCTGCCAGAGTAAGCCCCAAGCGAATCGACATCACCGTGGATGCGTCCGTTCTGAACCATGCCCATCCAAGCGTATCTACCTTCAGCTAAAGCACCTAGTCTCTTTTGAATAAGGAGATACTCAAGCAAAGCGAGAGAGGCTGGAGTGTTAATGTCCTTGAGGACTGCCTCGTTTATCGCTGGGCGCTTGCCTTCGTAAGCGTTAGGTTTCCAACCGGCCTCAATCAACCTAGCTGAGATTTGGTCACGAGACCCAGCGTTGAACGGAACCTCAATGCTTTTGTTTCCAGTCTTGTCAGCTTGGTTAGCTAAGACTTGTTTTAGTCCTGCTTCTTTGAGTTTAGCCTTAAGTTCTTTCTTGGTCGGGGCTGTGTATGTAACGCCGCCTTCCTTGACCGCCCAACCAGCCGGGGTCTTTGTCTCAACAATCTTAGGAGGGAATAACTTCTGTAGCTCATCCTGTAGCTCCACCCTTCTTGTCATTAGTTTAGACGCCAGCTTCTTTGCTTTGTCTATGTCGAACGGGAAGCCTGTCTCCACTTGATTACGAATCGCGTTAGCGAAGTCATGCTCAAGCAACAGAACATTTTTGTTAGGGACTTTAGTGTTGAGGTGGTTATACAAAGCGAAGGTTACCCTTACGTCTTGCTCGCAGTAGTCCTGCATTTCTTGAGACCATTGTGACCAGTCCTCAGTCTCACCGTGTGAGTCTTTGTGTATGCCTAGTCTCATGCCCCAAGCTTTCAAGCTGTGACTTCCTGCATACTTAGGCTCAACGCTTTTAGTTTTGAAGTCTTCGGTCTTGAGGTCCGGGTAGACGCACTTGGCCATAATTTTTGTGTCAATTACGAACGGAGGGTCCAAGCCTAGTGACCCTTCCTTGTCCATCTTGAGCATGGCTGGCCAGTCAAACCCGATGGAGTTGTGTCCGATGATAACGTCAGCGGCTCCAATCACCGAAAACGCTGTGTCAATTCCTCCCTTTATCTGGGAGTTGTAGGATGTCATCTCTCCTGTAGCTGTATCTAAGATACTGATGCAGTGGATGGTCTTTAGTCCTTTGAGTGTAGCCCAACAATCAATGGCGTTGGTCTCTATGTCTATTACTATTTTTTTCATTTGCTGTGTTGTATTAAGTCGGTGAGTTTTAGCAGCACACCGACAGAGGTGTTGTTGTCTCCTCCTCTCTTCTCTCGGTCGGTTCCCTTCAGGGGTTCGACTAGAGCTTTAAGGTTCTCAGAAGAGATAAGGATAAAAACTGTTTCCAGAGCAAAGCACCAGTAGTCAGCCTCGGACTTGTCAATCCCGGATGGCTTACCTCTAGACTCAAACTCGATAAACAGGTTGCCAGTAACTTTGGCCATAAGGTCTCGTTTGACTTCAATGGTTTTGTTGTCGAGCATCTCTCCAAGCTCTTGCTCAGCTACTTGCCCCACCTTGAGGTCATACTTAAAGTTACTGTTATATTTCATTAAAATGGGGTATCGGTTTCTTCGGTTTCTTCGTCTAGCATTTCTGCTTCCGATAACCGACCAGTGATGTGGCTGTAGTTTAACGTGGTAGCTAACCCAGTATCTCCGCTGAAGCGGTTCTTTAAAACCCGGACGTTTGTCATGTTGCGAGACTCAGCGTTTTGTTGGTCTCTTTCCAGTCCACAGACGATGTCTGAGAGTTGAGCTATGGAGGCACTTCCCCTAAGTTGAGCTAGGCTAGTCTCTGCTCCGTTCTCGTGACCGCGACCTTCCGGGCGCTTAAGGTGACTCACAAGTATGAGACCAATCTTACACTCTTCAACCAAAGCGCGGAGCTTGGTCATTGTGTTATCGATTATGCGCCTCTCGTCTCCAGAATCGAGACCGCTTACAACTATTGATAAATGGTCTAACACCAAATATTCAACACCAAGTGCTTTAGCCATATACCTGATGTGACTCAGGAGGTTATTAGACTCAAGAGAACCCCAGTGGTCGTAAAAGAACACGCGCCCGCTTCCTACGGTTTTCTCAAAGCTCTTTCGATACTCATCGTTAACTTGAATAGGCTCTAGGTGTAAGAGCTTGTTCATGTCGAGACCGATGATTGAGTTAGCGGTGCGCTCGATGGATTCTTCTAGAGCGATGTAACCAATCTTTTTGTCGGTGTGCGTCAGTAGATGGTAGGCTAGCTCTTTGGTGACCGCACTTTTTCCAATGCCCGAACCCGCGCATATGGTTACGATTTCGCGTTTGCGAATTCCGTGAGTTTTGGAATTCAAATTCTCCCAAGGATAGGGAACGCTCTCGTTCACCTTGGTAGCGGTAAGGCGGTCTAGTAGCTCGGTGCCGTCAATGATAGTATCGGGTCGCCAGACCTTAGCTTGCCAGTAGGCATCAACAATCTCCCGGCTGCGCCCTTCGACTAGAAGTTCGTTGGGGTCCTTTGCTGTGAGCTTAGCAATCTTACAGGAACCAGCAGGTAGCACATGGCTACAAGCCTCGGCTGCTTTGTTACCAGCCTCATCGTTGTCGAACATGAGGATTACCTCTTCGAATTTCTCAAGCCATTTCATCTGCTTTTGAAACAAACCTTTAGCTCCTTGAGCGCCTGACGGTAAGCTGACCACTGGCCACTTACCTTCTCCAACCACCTGAGCTACGGTGAGACAGTCAATCTCTCCTTCGGTAATGGTAAGGCGTTTGCCTCCGTTAGGCCATAGGTGCTGGCCCCAAAAACAAGTAGGGCTTCCAATGCTTCTGAAATCCTTACCTTCAAGACGAATCTTTTGAGAGACTATGTTCCTCTCCTCGTCGCGGTAGGTTGCTATGTGACATGCGTCACCGTTGTGTTCTCCTATGCGGTAGTCATACCGTTTGCAGACATCCATGTGAATGGCTCTACTAGGTATTGGCATGAAGTCTCCCTGTATAAACCGGGGAGTCGGTTGTGTTGTGTTTTCCATTTGGTTGTTCTCTTCGTTGGTTGTTGGCGTGAATTCTCCACAGACGAAACACTTTGAGCTGCCATCTTCGTTGACTGCAAGTCCATCGCTGCTTCCACATTCATCGCATGGTTGATGTGTATTTATAAAACCCATTCTTTTGGTATCACCCGCTCGCACCAAAGAAACCCGTGCTTGTCACACCAATCGGCGTAACTCGTTTTGCTTTTCTTGTTGAGTTTGTTCTCAGAGTTCTGGAAGCAAAATCTAATATCCAAAAGAGGATTTGACTCTCGAACCCGGAGATGCTTTGAGCGGTCGGCTGAAGTAAAGTAGCCCTTGGCTTCTACCATGACTCCGTTAGGAAAAATGAAGTCAGGTGTATACCTTCGGACTACGGTGTATTCGAAACGACACGATTCGTAGGAGAAGGCAACGCCGCGCTTGTCTAAGCCACAGGCGAGCCTCTCCTCGAAACGCGAACGGAATTTAGAACGGGGCGACTTGGCCCTGCTCCTCTTGGTTTTGCTCCAGTGCCTCATTGAGTGATTCTCCAGACGTGGTGTAGCCCCCTGCTTCACTGCTGAAGGAACCCCCACCGCCGCTGACGCTATACTCAACTAGCTCAAGGATTTGTGCTTCCTTGAGGCGAAGGGTGTAACCCCATCCCTGACTTGGGACATACCAAGGACTGAACACGGCGCTCATGCGAATCTTTGAGCCAGAACCAATCTTAGGTTTGTTGGTGATGGCTTTAACATTAGCGTCGAACAGTGGGATGTTGAATTCAATAACGTCTCCAGCACGGGTGGTGACCTTAGCTTTCTGCTTTGCTAAGATTTCGTAGTCGCCGTCTTCGGTGATTCGAACAGGGCAGCTCTTAGCTTTCTTTACTGTCTTACCTTGGCGCTGACATTCGGAATCGTAAGCAGCAGTGGCTAAGACATCGACCTTAGCTTTGAACGCTTCGAACTCTTCTTCAGATACGTGAAGCTTACAGGTATAAACACCTACCTCATCGAACGCTGTGTCTGGCTCTACCAACTTAGGGTAGACTGCGGTTCCGATAGGGGTGACTAATTTTAGGTTTGTACTCATTGGTTTTGTTTTTCTTTGTGTTGTTTAACTAAAGAGATACCGACTATGTTTAACCCCTTGTGGGTCAAATGTTCCATACTCAGGTAACTCAGGGAATTCCAACTCAGGGTTAGAACACCTGAGGTTTTGGTCAAACTCTTGGAGCAAGTCAACACTAAAAATCTCAGAAGCTGCTTTTCTTATAGCTAAGGCTAGGTCATTGGACCTTGTTGAGTGTGTTCCAAAAGAGTCGTGGATACACGAGAAGTCCCATATACCCATTGAATTAGCACCCAACACAGTCTTGGTAAGAATCGAAGCGTCAATGGAATGCACAAAGTTAGGGCTGATGCCCTGCTTGGCTCTAGCTACGCTGAGTTCGTCGGTGCTGTCGCGGAAGTTTACCCAAGTAGCCTCACCTCCAATCTTAGTAGACACTGACTTCGAAGTCTGCTTGGCGTAGTGTTGGAGCACAGGAAACCCGGTAGGGGTAACCCATTCAACAACCTTGCCAGCTCTAGTCATTTCTGAGGCTACTCCTTGTAAATATTTCATGCACTTGGTGGGCTTATCGAACACCTCCTGAATAGAATGCCACACAAGTTTAGCGAGGTAGCCTGTGACTTTGTATCGTTCGCTTTCGGAGAAGGGATTTGTGACGTGGTCTTTTCGAATACGGTCTTGATACCACTCGTCGATGTAAGCTCTGCATGAGTAGAAGGTTCCCCCGTATGGGTATACCATTGTAGGTCGCTTTGTTGCCTTACGGTCAACCTCAAATCTTAACCAAGACTTAGCTACTACGTTTCCCGTACTTGCGTCTTCTTTTAGCTTGCCGTTAACACGGGCCGCAATCACCGAATATATATCTTGAGGGTAGTCGGTGGGTGAGGCGTTGGTAGCGTGAGCGGTCTCTTCGCAGTGCGTTAAACACGCCAGTAGTTGCAGTCCATTGTTAGTTGCATCCTGAGCGCATGGCAGTTTAGAATCTACAAATCCTTTCTGCTTGTATGATGCCCATTCTAGGCACCAAGCGAGGTGCTGCCAAGGTTTGTCGGCGGTAGTCCAACTTAGATTTTCTTTAGGACCGGACGCAATCAAACAAGCCTCGTCAGAGTAGTCGTGCGCCCATTGGATTCTCTCTTCAAGTGTTACCTTGTCGTTGCCGTATGTGTTAGCGCCGTGAATAGCCAACCACTCAGCTTGCTCTTCTGTCTTGACACGCTCAGAACGAAAAAACTGTAGCAACCCACGAGACGGGTCGGCGTTCTGAACGTTGAGGAACGAGGGTATGTTGTAGACCCTGCCTCTCCAATCAACATTGGAGGGAAAGAAGAAACGATTGCCTTCGAACTTGTTTGCTAGATGGAGAACCTTGGCTGTGAGTAGGCGTCTAGATTTAGTGGAGAGATTTATGTCGTATATCTTGGCAGCTTGTCGTCTCCAGTTGACGTTAGCTTCCGGGTTTGTTTTGAAGTCACTGGGTAACGGAGGGAACTCCTCGTCCTTGCGGTTCGGTATGTCTCCTATGGCTACGTTGTTGTCCCATGACCACTCCATGACATCCTTTACTGCTGAGTTTATTTCCCAAGGAGTCTGCTGGATTAGATTCACAGCACCCATAGGTTCCTTCAGCTCTCCCGGTATCGAACGTAGGTAGTCCATGTTCGAAGTCTTGATGAAGGGAACCTCTGGTAGCCTGTCGTCAGCCGGGTAGCCTCCCTTCCAAACGTTTGTCCAAGGCTCAGGTAGTTCTACAGTGGGAAGCCAGAAGGGTTCCATAAGCTCCCGGTTATCGTTGTAGTTTTCAATCCAATCAACCAGCTCCTTGGTGGGAGCAACAAACCTAGTGGGCCTACGTCCAGCTCGTTCAAGAACGTAGTTGTATTCAATCAACCCGGTGCAGCTTCTGAAAAGTTCTATTGCTGTTAGTCCTGCACTAGTCTTGTCTCTAGTTGCCCACTTTTCGAACTCAGGCATAAGCCCTTTGCTTGCCTCGTTTTTCATCGAGGAGCGAACGTGACGGACTTTAGCGTTGAGTCCTTTTCTGCGTTTAGCTCCTAGCAGAATACCTTGAGCTTTCTCTTCGTTATTATTCAATAGAAATTTACACCTAATCTCATCCTCAAGGCGAGCACCAAGGAAGATAGCCACCTGAGACATTGGTCTCTTTTTTGTTATGCTGTCGATTATCGCCTTGGTGGATATGTAAGCAATTACCTTGGGGTCCAGCGTCTGTAGTTCTATCTGGTAGCGAGCCGGGGTGGCGTATTTTGCTATTGACACAAGCCAGTCTTTAATGCTAACGGAAAACTTGGGTAAAGCTTCTCGCATTATTGCTTGACCGTATCTTGTTTCTAACTCAGCGTTTCTTGCTTTTGAGTTCTCAATTTTAGAACGATACCTACCAACACCCAGTGTGAGCATTGACTCATTTAAAGATTCTTGTGTAAGGTCGGCCACAAGCGTATCTACTAGCGATATATAAATCGCAGTCAAGAAAAAAGTTTGAACCGGCCTCAATCATGAT
>Ga0213862_10000928_pt1 | contig 12296 bp, 16 predicted proteins | sample PICome_7_FD_160092 | JGI IMG/M metagenome (GOLD analysis project Ga0213862, IMG submission 160092) | Coastal seawater microbial communities near Pivers Island, North Carolina, United States - PICO266 | ecosystem: Environmental > Aquatic > Marine > Coastal | place: USA: North Carolina... | reverse complement strand
ACGATACTCTGTTGAAGTATGTTCTCTTAAATTACACCAAAAGGAAATTGAAAATGTTCCAGACTTTAAAACTGAGGTGTGAGTGTTTCCTGCGTTAAAGTAATCTCTTCGTTCATTGAAATCAAAAACCAAACCCCTATCTTCATTATATGATACGCAATTATTTTCAACTTTTGCATATTCTCTTGATACTTCATCTTGAACATTCTGAGTACCTGTTGTATTTGAAACAGTTTTTGGATCATACCCAAATACCATACCCGATAAACTATGCTTATTGTCAATTTGAACAGGTGTCGTAACATCATCGAATGAACCTGTTCCTAAAGTCCCGTTTTTATTGTATCCAAACGCATACACATTTCCATCGGTTTTTACATATAATGAACCAAATGCAGTACACGTAATGCTTACTACATCAGATGATTCAATTCTTTTTGGTTCTGATAAAGTTTTTGCTCGGTCTTCGTCACCAAGTTGACCATAACCATTATCACCACACACATACAAAGAACCATCGTTTTTCAAAAATAACGAATGTCGTTTACCTGCTGAAATTGCTTTTACATCAGTTATAGTTGCTTCTCTTTTATAGTCACGTGTTAAACGGTCACCAGTTGCTAATGCTCCGTGTTCATTGTTACCCGTAACTTCTACTTTACCCGTAGTTTTTAGTATCAATGCAAAATCATCACCAGTTGCTACATCCAAAATTTCATTTACTATTTCTGTTGGTGTCGGTGTAGGAGTGGGAGTTGGTGTTGGTGTGGCAGTTGGGGTAGGTGTGGGTGAGGGTGTTGGTGTCGGTGGTAATGCAGGTGAATGAGGACCAAGACCTTTTTGTACTTCATCCAAACTTTCCCAATATCCAGCAGTTACACGATCATCTAAGTTAAACAAAATATCAATATATGGTTTTTCAAATCTATCGAACTCTGAATATGTAAGCATCCACCTCTTTTTATCTGAATCCCACCATATCCACCATTTATTTGTTTCGTGACGATATGTTTGTCTATCATTCTTAAAGTAAAATGTTACATTGTATTTACCATTGGCAGATGAATAATAATCAGTTAAACTTGTAATTTCAAAAGAACGTATAGTATGAGACGAATACCCATTTTGGTTCATGCTTATCCAATAACCATCAGTTGGTTCGTTACTTCCGTTTAATAATGGTTCATCCAGAAACGGAGGATCAACCGAACTAAATGCAGTTGATACTAAATTCCATTTTGTATCCGGGTCCCAAAAAATCTTCCACGAACCATCTCGTTTTGTATATGTTGGTTTTCCGTTTTTGAAAGTGGAAGTTAAAATATACATTCCATTTGCGTCTGTATAATATTCAGTTAGTCCGTATAAAACGAATCTCTCAAAAATGTTCGGTAAACATCTACCCGCATCTTTATTGATGTTTGATTGATATGCATTGGGTATTAAATAATTTGTAACTTTTGAAAAAATTGTATAAGAAGTTCCACATTTTAATTCTTTTACAACCGGTGTACTTATCAAATATTTTTGACGATTTTTTTCACTACTTGTATCTATAACTTGAACAGAAGTAATATAATCTGAATAATCACTTATAGAATTGCTTTGGCAATCATCACCAGAAGTAATCCACACATGGGCAATCTTTTTTGATATAATAGCCATTCATCAACCCGTTGGGTAAACTTTAATTGGTCGTAAAACAGGATTTTTACTTCCGTCACCTAAGTTTGCATTTTTGTTGTATCCACACGCATACATTTGATCATCTTTTACAAAAAAAGTTGTTCCTTCTCCTGCATGGAAATATGTTACACCTGTGGTCACTGGTTTGCCGTCAAGAATAACTGGTAACCAATCTCCACTTGTATTTGATTCATTTCCCAATTGCCCATAATCATTTTTACCGGAACTTAATAATCGGCCGTCTTCCATTAAAACAAGTTGATGATCATAACTCAAAGAAAAATCTTTAACTGTTCCGTCTAAATCACCACCTGAGCATTGTAAAAATGGTGACTTGACCGTAAAGTTGGATGAGTATTCATAAATTTTACCATATTCAGAAGTTTTTATTGCAATTGAAGATGGAGGTGGAAATGCTTTATCTTTATGATAACCCGCTGCCCACAAAGTTCCGTCTTCTAATAAAACAATTGTATGTCTTCTTCCACATTGCACTTTAACAACATTTTTATTTCCCCACGGTCTTGGATTTACCGGTTCTTTGATTGCATTTACGAAATGACCTCCCCTTATGTTAGAATCTTGCATTGTTGGTATACCAAGTTGACTTTCCTGGTTGAATCCAAATCCATATAAACGACCTTGACGCACGTACATAAAATAATATTCACCTGCATCAAATAAAATGTCGTTTCGATATGTATCAGATGTAACTTGCTCAGAACGAATTACTGAGTAATCACCAAAAGTTGCTCCGTCACCAAGTTGACCATACTGAGATGACCCCATTGAATAAAGAGTTTTTCTTCGTATTCCTTCTTTGTTTTCATACAATAAATAATAAACATTATATTCGGAGAATGCAGATACATTTAATGTCATTGTATTGGTGGAGCCACTTATTGCTTTTGTAAATACCCAACTATGACCAAAATTAGTTTTATATCCTTTATTATTTCTTCGTGTGACATACGGAGCATGACCTTTATCAAGAAGCAATGTTCCTCGTTTTCCATAACCTGCTACCCATAACGAACCATCTGACTTTATTGCATATGTATGATTATATGTTGAAATTATATCAACCACATCATTTTTTGATATTATAACTGGTAGTATTTTTTCTGAACCTGTGGTGATACCGAGTTGTTTCCAATTATTTTGACCCACTCCCCATAAAGTATTTGATTTATCTAAAAATAATGTATGAGAAAATGCACTTGCCACTTTTATAACAGGACTATAATAACTATCAGTTGGAAGTGATACTACCACAGTATTCTGAACATATGTACTTGGAGTATATCCTTTATGATTTCCATCTTCTGTTATGTATGTTCCTTTACTTGGGTCTTGTTCACCGTTTTTTAATTTGTATTCATAATCTTGACGAGATGGATGCTTTATCAATTCGTTTGTCATCATCCATGCTTTTAAGTTGGAATCATACCAAATTGCCCATCCATTTCGGTTTTTATATACAATTTTTTCATTTTTAAAATTAGTAGACATTTTATACACACCATTTCCATTTTCATAATGTCCATTTAATCCTTTTATTTCAAATGTTTCTTTATAGATGGGTCGTGATCTACCTGCGTCAAAATTCAATGAAGTATTGATCGCATATCTAACCTCCATGTTTCCAGAAGATTGTTGTTCATATGCCGAACCATTTTGGAATTTTTTTGTTTGACTATAACTTGCTCTATTTCCGGATTTTAAAGGATTTTTTTGCTTTTCAAACGGAAATACGGAAACTGTCTTATTTAATCCAGTTGCGTCCTTTAATAAAGTTAAAGTAGGATTCACAATGTTAGTGGAAATCCAAATAAATGATTTTTTTGATAAAGAGGCCATTTTTATTATAAATAAATATACGACATTTTAGTATTTAGTTAAGATGTTTGCATATCTCATTTATAATTTATTTTTATTTTAGACATAAATACTTGCAGACAAACATTGAAAATATATCGTTCAGTTGCATCTTTATCGGAAGCAACTCTAATTCCGTATGCACCCTGTGTGTATAAACTAACTTTTTCTTTTTTTGGATCATACTGATTTTCCTGTGTAATTTCTAGAATTGTTTCAAGTTTACAATAGTTTTCATTTTTAAAATAAACCATGAACATATCCTGAAATTTTGCTATTTGTACAGCAACATTTTCAGCATTTTCTGGTTTTATATTTCGTATAGCATCTGAGATTTCATAATACTGACCCATCTCTAATAAAATCACAATATCTTCAAGGGTATTTATAATTGTCTCTTGCCTTAAATAAATCTTTCCATTTAATTTCATTTAAAGTCACCATACGTTTTTAACCGTAGGTCCTATCCCCACATATGCTTTTATTTTTATTTTATTCCATTTGGTTGGGTCCACTTCACCATTATCACCCAAACTTAAAATTGCCATTGTGCGATGCCATCCTTCCAACAAACGAAATTCTTTTCCTTTGTTCAACATAATTACAGGTTCGTTTGTTCCTGGTTTTAGTTTCTTAGCAAGTTTTCTTTGATACTCTATTCGTTTTTCATCATCAGGAACATTATTGGGATTTGCATTTCCGAATTTGCGTTTAATCATTGTTTTTTGATTGCTCTTGGTAAAATCAGAAGGATTCAATTCAAGAACTTTTAATTTCCAGTTGATTTCTACCCAGTCTTCAAATTCATATTCAAGTTCTTCTTCGTCAACATCAGGATCATTTCGCAATATTCTTTCAAGTTCTTTTTGAAAAAAACCATTATCTGACATTACAAAATCTTTAAACACATATTCCGGCATATTGTGAAATGTTCTGTAAAGCAATTCACCTGCATAATCTTTTGAGATTTTTTCAACGATGTTACTTAGTTTTATCATTGCTCAACGCACTTAATACATCATTGTGCAATTCTTTGGTGATAGGAGAAGGTAAATCATCAATTGAAAAATATCCCCAATCTGAATGTTCTTCATCAATTACAGGTTCTATTTCTTCTTCTATTTCAGCAAGATAATCGTAAAATACCCCACCTCCGTGTGCTGGCCATGCAGCCAAAAATCTGACAGATGCTACATCCAATTCAATTTTTGTTTCTTCTAAAGTTTCACGAATAGCTGCTTCTTTGATTTCTTCGTCAGGTTCAACATATCCCGCAGGAACACTCCAATAATCTGGAAGTGCTGTATCAGGTATATCTTCTCTTCGTTTGCACAAAAGAACTTTGTTTTTGCACTTTATTAAAACTCCACCAAAAGCAGGATTTTTGTCATCATTTCTTCCGTCATCTGCAAATTGCATAATATTACTCTCCGTCAAGAAACTCTTTCTTATCTATAATATACTCATCGTCAGCACCTTCAGTTTTAAACTTAAGTTCATTGTTATCATCTGCATAATAAAAATGCTTATAGAACAAACGATAATCACCTTGCGTTACGAGTTTCTCAATATTGTCTGCAAATTCTGCTAGAGTATATCCTGTTGTCTTTTCACATACATCTCCTTTATATGCTTTGTCCTTGGCATAGTATTCCGGTCTTATAAAACCACTACTACCTCTTCGTTTACCAGTTGCAGGAGATACATTCATAACAATAAATATATATTAAATATTTTTATTGTCGTTATATCGGATAATACTTTGTTCAATAATTTCTATTGCTTTGTCTTTGGGTAACCAATTTCCGATTTTCACTTCTTTGCCTTCAAGGTCTTTGTAATGTTGAAAGAAATTTGTTGCCATTTCAAGAAATGATTCATTGATGTTGTGTATATCAACTATACTTTTTTTGTAAGATGTTACAGGGCGACCAATTACTTTCCAATCCATTTCACCGTCATCTTCCATTTCCAATACACCCACAACATGACATCTTACTACGCACCCCATTGCCATTGGTGTCCAGTTGTATGTGAGCATATCAATTGGATCACCGTCTTCTCCTAATGTTGAGGGAATAAAACCATAGTTTGCCGGGTAACGCATAGCAGATTTTAATATTCTGTCTAATCTGAATGCTTGTATTTCTTCGTCAAATTCGTATTTTTGATTGGTATCACGTGGAATTTCAATTACACAATTTACGGTTTCAGGAGCATTTTTTCCGACTGGTATTTTTTTATAGTCCATTCATTTCTTCCTTTCATACATAAATATGAAATCTGAAGATAAATTATGGAATTTTATAATTGTTCTTTAAAAAAATTTTCCACGAACACTTCAATCGCACTTAAAGCATCATCAATTTCCCACGCAGGACCATCGTATCCGTTTTCAGGAAGATAATTTTTATCACCGATTTCCAACCATTCAACTTTGTTTGTATATTCAGAATGTCCCTCCTCAAACCAAGGAATGTGTTCATCTTTGTTCATCAAAATTATTTTCTCACTACTCGCACAATCGTAGTTATCAAGCATTTGATTAGTTGCTCCAATCAAACAGAATGGTATTTTTCGTTTCACCATTCGTTCGTAAGTGGGGATTGCTAATCTAATTGGAAATGTAAATGATTCTCCGTGTTCATAATATTCCGTTGGTTGTACACGAAGACCACGGCTAAATGCTCTAAGATTCGTTACATTGTTTTGAATGCACAAATAATTAAAGCACGCCTCAGCATATTTGCTTCTGTACAAATTACCTGTACATACAAAGCAGTATTGCTTTATCGGTACTCTCGTTTCAGCAGTTTCCATCTTCCCGAATCTAAACGTTTTTTACCAGAATCAATGTCCTTAATGATGTCCACAACTTCTTCAATACTATTGTAAATGTATTTGTGTGGAAACATCGCAAGCATCCACAATGGAGTTTTGACTTTGCCACCTTCAATTGCAACGAATACAGGTTTTTGCTCACGAACCGCAGTAACGATTTCTTCAGCAGAACCCCAACTTGCAATTTCAGGTTGTAAATTTGCAATAATAAAATCACTTCTGTCAACGAGGTTCAAATCGTAATTACGAACTTTCTTCATTCTACGAGTAAGTTCATCATACTTTCCGTCTTCCATCATTTGAAGCATTTCTACTCTTGCTGGTTCATCTTCGTCTACATCTTCAACGAATGGTTTGTGGTATGGATCAAAAACGGTTACACCCAAAGGACTCAATTCCTCTGTAACATAACCTCTCCAATCACGACCACTTTTATACTGCATATGACCAACCAAATATGTTTTGGTTTTCCATAGATTGTTTTTACTTTTCTTCATCTTATATTATATAAATATTATATTATAAGATTTCTAATCATTTGTCAAGGTGTTTTAACGAAAATGTTTGTTTAGTAACTTCCACCGTTCACTATCAATTGGAAGTTTTCCTTGATCAATTTTTTGTAGTTTTTCAATTACAGACTCCACAGAATCGTAAATGTATTTGTGAGGAATTGTCCAAAACACCCACATTGGTGTTTTATTCTTTCCACGTACATTCACAAAGAAAATAGGTTTCTTCATTCGGTTTGCAGTAAAAAACTCTTCCCAACTTCCACAGGTGACAACTTCAGGATCATAAACGAATATTACAAAATCACTACGATCAATTAAACTTAAATCATAACTACGAATTTCTTTGTACGCTTCTACTTTATCATACTCTTCGTTTTTAAGTGCCAACCGAAGTTCATCATGAGTTTCTTCATCTTCGTTTACATCCATAATAAATGGTTGCTTGTAATGATCAAACAACTTGATATTCATTTTTTCAAGTTGTGTATTAATATTCTCACGAATTTCACGACCATTTGCATACTGCATATGACCAATGACAGTGCAACGGGTTTCCGCCAGTAAGTTCATTATACTACTTCAAATAAAACGTTGTGATCTTCCCAAAGTTCGTCTATAAGTGCTTGTTCGTGTGTTCCGTTTTTTGCGTCACGAATCTTTTTGTCTTTGGAAATATCAACATACAAATAAACCACAAAATCAAATGCACTTGCATACACTAAACTTTGACCAATCCCCTCACGCAAAGAACTTCCCGTTTCACCCTTCTTTACTTCAACCGCAACTTTAAGTTTATCTATTTTAACAACAAAATCAGGACGATGTTGAGTTCCAAAAAATGTAAAGTTGTTTACAGTAGTATTTACATCACCTTCCCAAAGCAAACAATTTTTTGCTTTTTCTTTTACCAATTCTTTATCAGCACTTTTGCTTAACTCTAAGTCTTCATACAATGCTTCTAATTCGTTGATGAGTGGTTGGTGCATATACTGCTTGATATAATCTTCGTTACGATTACGATAATCAATTACATCAAAAATCTTTTTACTTGAAATTGCAGATGCAATGCTTTCTACAATTTTAACTCTTTTTTTACTTTTGCTTCTTCCCATTATTTGTTTACCAGTTCTATGATTTCTTCTACTACCTCGTTTACAATACTACGAGTTTCTAAATTGTCAAGTGGATTATCTACAGTCGGCCAGTCCAACTGAAAGTGAGCCCCTTCTCGCATCTTGGGATCATTAATTCGTTCATGTTCATTTGGTGCCTGAACATAATCAAACTGAAAATTTCCTTCTGCATCAATTACGGCAGTTGAGGTTTTTTCGTATCTACGCAAATGCACAAGTAATCCTTCGTGTTCATATAAAACCCAACCCAATTCATCATTTGGATAGGTAGCATACCGAACATCACTTACCAGTGCAATGTCACCTGTATAACGATTTAAGGTTTCATTCATTGTTTCAATCCAATGACGGCCTTTTGTTTGTTTTCTACGCAAATCTCCGTACCAAACAAGAAATTCACGAAACAAAGTTTTTTGGTGGGTATTGTCTGTATAAACATCTAAATCACAATGTGTTTTTAGAAAATTTTCACAATCTCTTTTTAACGCATTTGCCAATGCAAACTGCTTTGCCGAATAACCTCTTTTACCTAACTCTGATATAACCATATCGCAAAAAAGATTTTTACCACTACGGGCAACTCCACTTACTCCTACTAAGAACATAACTTTTTAATTTCCTTGGGTTCATTGCCGTATTTAGCACACAACTCTTCAAGTTCGGTAGTTCCTTTTTCGGTGGACTTGAATACATCAATATACTCTTCGGCGTGTAATTTACTAACTTCATAATGCGATGCAACCAAATTAATTAAATCTGCATTGTGCTTATCGTCATTGGCAGACTTGATGTATTTGTGAAAAGCACGACCTTGTGGTACAACCTCACGCAAAACACGATAATAATCTTTTGGTTTTAATCCAACTGCGTGTTTTTGAAGTTCATCAATTACTTCAACCAGATTCATATCCATTGACAAGAAACGGTTAACCATGTAATTTACAAATGTCTTTTTATCTTCGTCTGTGAGTGTATCGAAATAGTTTTCGGTTTTTTTCTCACGAATATGGTTAATGTGATCAAACAAGGTCTTCTTTTTGGGACCTAGATTGTTTGATTTCTTTGCTTTGGTTTTTTTGGTTGTCGGCATTTAGAATAAAATAATACCGAACCGATGATGATTTGTCAAAACAAATTTGTAAAAATATATTTTGCCACAAAACGAGTCCACCCCTGAAAATGTGCGAATGGAATTTCTTTGTTTTCAAACTTAATAATACGATTTTCAAATTCAAAGAATTCAGAAATAGTTTTTAAAAAGTCTTTGTTGTTTTTTTCGTTTGGTATTTTAATATTTCTTTGTTTGCATAGTTTTTCTATGTTTGCACGTATTGAAAATGACAAATAAGAATTATTCTTAATGAAATTATTTAAATCCGTTGATAAATTTATTTTTGTAAATTTTACATTTTCCGTTTCTAAAAAATCTTTTAATGCAACCATGTCGCATTTTTTTATGTTTTGCGTAAAATAACCACAAAAGTCATTTAAAAAATTTGTATTTTTAAAATAAACCAAGGGAGTGCATCCTGTTCCAAGTGAAGCAATTTGATAATTTTCTAAATATTCAGTTTCGTGAATTATTTTTTCTGATAACATGAAATCACAATCTATATGAACCAATTCAGAATTTGTTTTTTTGAATAAACTGGATGCGACCATAAATCTTTGAAAGCACATAAGTTCAAATTTACTTTGAGTTTCTCTTTCATTTTTAAAATTTTTAAATAATGTTTCATAATTTGCACTTTGCATTAAATTTGATACATCCACTTTTATAATGCTTTGATCCATTTTTAAAAGTTGTTTACCTATACGATTTCCTTTATACAAAAAAACAAATGGAATTTTATTTCTTTTAAATATTTTTGCATTCCACTTGATTATACGTCTGATATATAAAGGTAACTCACTATCATTTTCACCAAACCATACGGTGAAGTAAATCTGATTTGCCGACTTAAAGGCGTGTTCAGAGTATTTTGAATTATGTGGATACATTAATATTACTCTCCAAATTTGTAATTAAAATACTCAATATCCTTTGCGTATTTTTTTGCGATAATAGATTTTGTAACATCATTGTAATATTCTGTGTAATGCGATCTATTTTCTGTTTTTACCATGTGTGGTAACTCTTTTCTTGGTATTCCAATTTCATCACATACGTAATCAAAGTCAGTTTGTAATTTTTCAAATCTACCAACAAAGTCTATTAGCATATTTCCTTTATCATCTGTCATCCACGATAAAAAATCATAATTAAACCACGATATTCGTTTTCCACGATTAAAAGCATGAACATACTCCTCAAATGTATAATCGTTCATTCCAAACTTATCTCTATTAAAGTGATATTGAGAAACAATTTTATCCCAAGGATTTCTTACAAAACAAAAAGAAAAATAATTTAAAAATCCATTTCGTTTTTCTGCTTTTTTAATTGCATCTGGATAAAGATATTCATGCAAAACCCATCGTTTTACATACTTCTTTAAAACCGAGTCAACAGATGATCCACCTGTTTTTGGTATGTGAATAAAAATAAAATTATGAGTGTGACTTATCATAATTCGTTTATCACGAATTTCGGTTTATTTGGAAAGTAACCAATCGGATTTTCGTATGTTATTTCATTTCCATTTTCACTTAAAGTAATAAAATCCTGTTCAGGTAAACTTACTTTACTCATCATTCGTTGTACACAATACAAACGAATTGCATACAATGCTTCTTCTTTTGTTTTGTACATTCCAATTGTTCGATTACCCAATGTATCAATTACTTCATATTCCATCATCAACTCTCCAACTATAAATATGGAGAAGGAATAGTTTTTATAAAAAATTAAAGCACCGAATATTGTAAATTATGCGTATTCGCAACTGCTTCGCAAATTAACTTTCCATCGTGTGTATTAACACCCAATTTCAAAGCATCATTGTATTTGTCGGGTGAAATCCCACTTGCAATTTCAAGACCATAACGAAGTGTTTGGTTGTTTAATGCAACGGTACTTGTTTGTGGAACTACACCTGGCATATTTGCTACGCAGTAATGAACAGTTCCATCAACATCATAAATGGGTTTATCGTGTGTTGTTGCTTTACTTGTTTCAAAGCATCCACCTTGATCAATTGCTACGTCAACCAACACCGCACCTTTCTTCATGCTTTTTAAATGCGTCTTGCGAATTAGTTTTGGTGCAGATGCTCCGTGAACATAAACACTCCCGATTACAACATCTGCGTCTGCTATTTCCGATTCAATGTTTGCATCATTGCTGAACAACGTTTGAACAGACGAACCAAATACATCATCAAGATACGCAAGACGTTCTTGTGATATATCAAGAATCGTAGTAGATGCTCCGATTCCACTTGCAATTTTAGCTGCATTGAATCCAACTACACCACCTCCTAAAATGACCACTTTGCCTCGTTTAACACCCGGTATACCACCAAGAAGGATACCTGCTCCTCCGAACGGAGTTTCCAAGTATTTAGCACCTTCTTGAACACTTAAACGGCCAGCAATCTCACTCATTGGAGTAAGACAAGGATGACTATGATTCGACAACTGAATAGTTTCATATGCTATTGTTGTTAATCCAATGCTCATAAGTTCTTGGGTAAGTTTTTTGTCAGCAGCCAAATGCAAATAAGTAAACAAAATATGATCTTTACGAAAATACGATAACTCTGATGTTTGAGGTTCTTTTACTTTGATAATCATATCTGCGTTAGCAAATGTATCATCAACATTACGTATAATCGCACCTGCTTTGATATAATCGGTGTCGGTAAATCCTGTACCAATTCCGGCATTTCTTTCTACATAAAGTTCGTGTCCTTCTGCGACATACTTGCTTACTGCACTTGGTGTTAATCCCACACGATATTCGTGTTTTTTAATTTCTTTCGGTACACCAATTCTCATGTAATATAAATATTATACTTTTTATAATTTGTTAATCAAATCTCTGGTGGAGGTAGTGGGATTTGAACCCACGTCTTTATATCCTTTCTTCCAAACGTCTACACGTTTATTTTGTTGTGAATTTCAAAAAGTTACCCAACAAACAAATCTACCTTTTCTATTCGTTTTATTGTTATACAGAGTTTCCAACGAAAAAATAATCTCTGGTTCCACGATTGTTGACGCCAACACCAAACTAGTCGTGTGATCATTTGGGTGACGGGATGGACTTATTTATGCCATCAACACAGCTTCCGCTTCTTCT
>Ga0213862_10000926_pt1 | contig 12300 bp, 12 predicted proteins | sample PICome_7_FD_160092 | JGI IMG/M metagenome (GOLD analysis project Ga0213862, IMG submission 160092) | Coastal seawater microbial communities near Pivers Island, North Carolina, United States - PICO266 | ecosystem: Environmental > Aquatic > Marine > Coastal | place: USA: North Carolina... | reverse complement strand
GTCCATTTGGGATTGGTTTCTGTAGCTTAAAGGAAGGTTTTCGGGCTGAAAACCCCTACAGGGGAAGGGGCAGTTGCTCTCTTAAAACCAAGTGTCGATATTGATATTATGGGTTTATGTTAGGGGAAATAGAGATTCAAAAATCAAATCGCAAACAAGGGATGCGCATCGCTCAGGGTTCAGTGAAACCGATGAGACGTTGAAGGTGCAGTTTAGTTTTTGTGAAAACCGTTCAGCGGTGAGTTAGGACGGTTCTCTTTATCAGCAGCGATCTTTTAGAAACGCGGAAGATGATGGATCGGAATTCTGGAAGATGGATGAGCTATGCTCTCAATTGGGCATAGAAATGGTCATGCTGCGTGGGCCTAACGGAGAAATGTATTTGGCCTTTGTAATGCGGTTTGCAAAGTCGATTTCGAGCTCGATAAGTCGCGATGAGCTGGTCGGATCTGATTGTCCCAAAGGAAAGCGATTGCTTTTAGTTGAAGGCAGCGATTTGTATCGGGAAGTCGAAAAGGGGCACATGGTCCCAAAGGGGATTGAGGTAGAGGAAACAGGGGATGCGGAATCTGCGATTGAAGTTATCGGTGGGGCTGGCCCTTTCGATTTCGGTGTATTTGATATTCCTTTACAAGGAATGAGTGGGGGAGCTGGCGAGTTATTGCCGTAGCCAGCCAGTGCAATCTGGAATGCGAATTATATCATTGAGCGGTGTGCAAAGGTCTCGTCTTGAAGAATTGTTCGACGAGAGACTAGTCAAACTGGCGGTGCCTTGTGTTCGTAAAGAGCTTCTGACGCGGTGCCAGTCGGGACTTTCGTAGACCAATCTTGTGGGTCAGGCTAAAGCAAGCCAGGGGTCGAAAGATTCAGGTATTCTTAGGGCGAAATACCTTCATCAAGGATGGATTTGTTTCAAGGTAGGATCCTCCAATCAAATCAATGCAGTAGGGAATCGCGGGGAAAACGGCTTCCAGGTTTTCCCGAATCGCTTTGGGTTTTCCGGGGAGATTCACAATGAGGGCGTGTCCTCGGATGCCGGCCGTTTGGCGAGACAGGATAGCGGTTGGAACGAATTGGAGGGAAGCGCGACGCATTTCCTCGCCGAAACCAGCGAGCATTTTTTCGCAAACGGCTTCAGTCGCCTCTGGCGTGATGTCTCTTACTGCCGGACCGGTACCCCCAGTGGTCACGACCAGGCTACAATTACGGTTATCGCAGAAGTCGATTAAGGTCGCCTCTATTTGATCTTTTTCGTCGGGTACAACAGCGTATTCGACTTGGAACGAGGTGAGAATCCATTCGTTCAAAAGATCGACGCATGCTCTCCCTGGAATATCCTCGTAGACACCTTGCGATGCTCGATCTGATATGTTTATGACGCCTATAGTTGCGGTTGCTGACATGGATCTGATTGGGCTGTACGAACGGATTATAGATTAAGGTTTTGTGGGATCTTGATGGTAATTGACGAGGATTAAAGCGTTTCTGTCAGATTGGCCAAATTAAACCACGGTGATGCTTGGGAAAAATGAGTGGATTTGGGGAGTGCACACGCTTATGTTTGAGTAATATTGGATGGGGGCATTCGGTTGGTAACCCCCTTGGATCCTGTTTGTCGACAACTTGAGGGATTGACAGTTGAGGCTGAGACCAGTGACTTAATTCCGTGCGTTGTCTTTGGTTATGGCGGGGAAATAGCGAGAGCGAATGAAGAAGCAGAATTTCAACGAAATGGTGAACCTGATAGTCAAGGAGGACGACCGTTATACGAAGGAAGCCTATGGGTTTCTCAAGGAAGCCTTGGACTTCACCATGAGTAAGGGGAAAAAGCGTAAGGGGAAGCTGGTCAGCAAGAATCAGCGGCACGTTACTGGGCAAGAGCTTCTTGAGGGAGTCAGAGAATATGCACTCGAGCAATATGGGCCGATGGCTTATACCGTTTTGACATCCTGGGGCTTGAAGATGTGTGAAGATTTCGGAGAGATCGTTTTCAACCTCATTGAGTACGGCGTTTTCAGTAAAAACGATGAGGACTCGAAAGAGGACTTTGCCTCTATCTACGATTTTGAGGAAGCGTTTTTAAAACCGTTCCTGCCCGAAAAGCGCCGTCTCAAGCGGCCTCGATACAAAGTAATTAAATCGCTTTAGAGAGCCGGTTACCTGCTTATTGAATTTCCCGTTTCCGCAGTTCTCGCGGAGTCAGATTCCAATTTCATTTGAATCCATGTCTGAATGTCAAAACTCCCATCGCTCACTGGAAGCGAATCAGTCCCTAATCGACCCTATTCTTAAGGAGCCAGTGGAGCGTTACGGCTTGGGGAACGGGTTGACCGTAGTCTTGAAGCCGGATAGATCGAACGCGATTTGCTCGGTTCAAGTGTGGGTTAAGACGGGAAGTATTCATGAAGATGATAAGATAGGCGCAGGGCTCTCGCACTATTTGGAGCACATGCTCTTTAAAGGAACTGAAAAACGGGGAGGACGGGAGATTTCGGAGAATGTACAGTCAGCGGGAGGCTATATCAATGCCTACACCACCTTCGATCGCACCGTGTACTACATTGATATTCCGTCAGAGAATGTGGATGTGGCGCTGGATGTATTGAGCGATTCCGTGTTTCGATCCACTTTGCCGGAAGACGAAGTGGAAAAAGAGAGGGGAGTCATTCTGCGCGAGATTGATATGGGCGAAGATGATCCCGACCAAAAGCTATCGCGGGCTTTATTCGAAACGTCGTTCAAAGAGCATCCATACAGGTACCCAATAATTGGGTACAAAGGTTTGTTCTCGCAGGTTACCCGTGAGGATCTTGCTGCTTATTATGACCGTCGCTACTCCCCTAATAACGCGGTTTTGATTGTTGCGGGAGACTTTGAAACTAGCGATATGAAGAAACGGATTGAACGGGACTTCGGTTCGGTTACGCGCAAGACTCTTCCGAGCGTTTTCATACCTTCGGAGCCAATACAGCTGGCGGAAAGGGAATGTCATCTGTACGAGGATGTTCAAATCACAAGGGTTGGAATCGGATTTCAAACTCCTGGTCTGACCCATCCGGATACACCAGCTCTCGATGCGCTCTCGATGATATTGGGACATGGGAATAGCTCTATGCTTTCAACCCATCTAAGAGAAGAGCTCAAATTGGTACATGCGATTGATGCTTCCAATTGGACTCCCGGTTCAGTGGGCGTTTTCTATTTGGCATTGGTATGCGATCCAGACAAACGGGATGAGGCGATTAATGAGCTTCATTCCTACTTGGGGAGATTAACGGTTGAAGACTTTTCCACCGAACGCGTAGATAAAGCGGTGCGGCAGTTAATCGTAGCTGAAATAAATGCCCGTAAAACGGTTAGTGGTCAGGCGTCGAAACTAGGGGCGGCGGAAGTCGTGATTGGGGATATCGGATATGCGGAAAATTATTTGCGGAAGATTTCTCGAGTAAGGCCTGAAGACTTGATTAGTGTGTTGAGGAAATGGTTACTTAAAGAACGTTTGACCACAATCACCTTAAACCCGAAATCTGCCCAGGTTTCGGATCTGAAGTCAGGAGAGGAAAAGCAAGGCGAAACCGATTTTATCGAGTTTAAGCAAAGTAACGGCAGCAATCTGCTACTACGCGAGAACGACCGCCTCCCCAACACCCATTTTCGAGTCGTGATGAATGCGGGTTCCGTGTACGAGCAACCCGGGAAGCAGGGGGCGACTTCACTCCTTGCAACATTGTTGACCAAGGATACAGAAAAGAGAAGCTCGGTTGAAGTCGCTGAAGCAATCGAGAGCGTTGGAGGCGGCTTTTATGAGTTTTCAGGCAATAACAGCTTGGGCTTGGCCTTGGATCTTCTTCCTTCGAATGTGGACTTGGCCTTGGACTTGATTGAGCAAGCCCTCCTGCATCCGATTTTCAAAGACGAGACGTTTACTCTGGAAAAAGCAGCCCATATGGCAGCGATCAAGGAGGACCTGGACGAGATCGTTACCGCTGGGCGAAAAATATTGCGAAAACGATTCTTTGGCGACCATCCGTTTTCCATAGGGGGGGCGGGTTCAGTGGAGTCAGTCGGAAGTCTAGAAAAAGACGATATCAAGGAACTGCGATCGAGTTTGCTGACCGCAGGAAATGTAACGATAGCGGTTTCGGGGAAATTTGAGAGGGAGACCTTGAAACCGCGTCTCGAAGCTTTGCTGGAAAAGCTTCCCTCGGGAGGAAAGCCGGTTGCTAATCATGAATTCAAAAAGCCCTCGTCCCCGGGAGAACATCGAGAGCCAATGGATCGCCAGCAAGCGGTTGTCTTTCACGCCTATCTAGGCCCTGGATTGCTCGAGAAGGATTTCTATGTGTCGGAATTGGCGGACGAAATATTTAGCGGTATGTCGAGCAACTTGTTCGAGAAGATTCGAGAGGAGTTAAGTTTGGCCTATTTCGTGCGTTCGAGCCGTATCGTTGGCTTGGACACGGCGATGTTTTATTTTTATGCTGGAACCTCAACCGAAGGTTATCCAAAAGTTATTGAGGAGTTAATTAAAGAGGTGAAGCGTGTAAGCGATGGCGATATCGCTTTGCAGGAACTTGATCGGTGTAAAACACGGTTGAAGGCATCGCGTCGCATGAGTATGCAGACAAACTCTTCTTGCGCGAGCCATGCGGCCTTGAACGTGGCTTATGGGCTTCCGGCGAATGACTGGAGATCCTATGATGAAAGAATTGACGCGGTCTCAATTCAGGATCTTGCAAATTTTGCTTCAAAGTACTTCCGTGAGGAAGAACGGGTTGAGCTTGTGATTGGTGCCTTAGAATAGTCTCGATTACATCTGAAGTTCGGGGACCTGTTTGAAAACGATCGGAGAATGCTTCAGTTCTTGAAGCCAGTTGGGACCAAAACCGCTCAGACGGTGCCGGGCTCAATGAAAGCCAACATCATTAAAAAGGCCAGGCCACTATAAATAGTGGCCTGGCAGGTGTGGGTGTGTTGGGGAGGGAAAATGTTGTATGGTGAGAGATTTACGAGCCTTTCACTTTGATTTCAAGCACTTCCGTACAGTCTTGTCGTCTGAATTTGCGCTTTGGCTGGTATTCGGATGTTCAGTTTGCTTTAGCCAGAGCTTTCTCCTAGTATAATAAAGAAATTACGTAATCGTATAAGTCAGATCTAAGCACAGATACGTATTCAGAGTCTGGAATGAAATGGGATCAATCTGATCCACAATGGATATTACGCACCTGATTTGGTGCTTTGAGGGTGTGTTTATTCGAGAAAATGAGAGTTTATGAATTTTGATCTTTGACAGAGGTTCGAGGATTTGATCTGAATAGTGTTCATGAACACTAATAAGGATTCGCTTACTCGTAGGCAGAGGGAGGTTCTCGATTTCGTGCGGAAAGAGCGTTCTCGAAAGGGGAAAGTACCGTCGACTCGAGAGATCCAGCGGCATTTTGGGTTCGCGAGTCAAACGGCCGCCGTTAATCACTTGAAAGCTCTGGAGCGAAAAGGTTGTTTGCGTCGTTTGCCAGGTGACCTGCTTCCGGTGAATTCCGATCGGTTCAGTCAAATTCCACTTCTTGGAGTGATTCCGGCAGGTTTGCCAACTTTTGAGGAGGAACACTCGGAGGGAGGTGTGGCGGTAGATCTTTCTTCGATTGGCCTGTCGGAGGGGGCGCGGACGTTCGCGTTGACCGTTCGAGGAGATTCGATGATTGGGGCTCATATTCAAGAGGGAGATGTGGTCGTATTGGAGTATAGGGAGCCGCGTGATGGGGATGTGGTTGCAGCTCTGATCGATGGAGAAACGACGTTAAAACGTTTTGTACTGGATAATGGGCGACCGTTCTTGAAGGCGGAGAATCCTGCTTATCCGGACCTGATTCCAGCGATGGAGCTTATCGTGCAAGGCGTTGTGGTAGCGTTGACCAGAAAGGTATTCCAGTGATCGGAGCCAGCGAGATTTCACTGGCTCCGAATGGAGGCAGAATGGGGGGCTATTGGTTGCACTCTGTCGATTGCTCGACAGACGCCACTGATGGTCGTCGAGCAGCTTGCCAGGCTGTGTCGGAAGTTTTGAGTCAGCAGATGGTCTCGAAAGTTGCGGAACGTGCCGGTTCTTATGACCTCAGTAAGAGGCTTAACTTGCCGGAGGTTACAGACGAGGATGGCTTGGAAAAGAATGTCTCGGAGCTGGGGGTTTGGATTACGTATCTGGAAAAGAAATACGATTTAATAGGATAGAACTATGGATAAACGTTTTAAAGACATCATTGTTAGGGATAGTCGCAGTGAAAACATGCTGCGTCGCTTGCTAGACATACCAGACCAGGATCGATCTCGACGTCAAAGATGGATGCTATTGGCGAACGGCGGATTGCTTCGAAGCTTGAAATTGAGCGGTGAATCGGAGCCGGCAGACAGACGAAATTGGAGCCGCTAGTTGGTTAAACGCTGCCTTGGCCACTTAGAGAGAGTCCGGCAATGTTAATTTTCTGGTTCAGAGGTAGGGCTGACTACGTTTCGGTCGTAGCCTTACCGAAGTCCAATCCTCAGTCGGCTGTGATTCACGAATTGCGGTGGTTGCATAGGGCTTCGGACGTGAGCTCAGCCGAACGGATAAGCAGCCCTACCACCCTTTCGAAAGCTTCTGGAAACCAAATTGCTAAACACTCTCCTAGGAGCGGCTCAGCCGTATCCAGGTATCGATGCCGATTTGCTCTGAACGAGTCTTGAGGTCTATGCTAAGACCACTGAGCATTTTTAACCAATCGTTTGCTTTCGGGTGAGATGACTTTCGGAGTAAGGATCCCATTTGTTTTCGCCGCTGTTTGAATAAGTCGCGGATAAGTGTTCGATCCGATTTTGGAAATTTATAAGGGTCCTTTCTCACTTTGAGATGGAGAAGAGAAGAGCCAACATCTGGCTTCGGATAGAAGCAGCTTCCAGCTACGTTGTGAGATTGGGAAGCCTCGAAAGCAGCTTGGAGAAAGATGCTAATGCTTCCAAATTGTTTCGTCCCAGATGCCGCTACGAATCGCTGGGCCGCCTCCTTTTGGAGCATTAGGGTCATGCTTTGGGGAGTGGGGCCGTTTATAATCGATTCCATCCAAGGAGTCGAAATGGCGTAGGGAAGATTGGCTACGATCTTAAAATGGGAAACGTCAGCAGGAAGCCCGGCCAAAGGGAAATCCATGGCATCTCCTTCCAGAAGGTTCAATTGGCCATTGGAGGACAGTTCCATCTTGCGGATATGTTCCGCCAGTCTCCTGTCTTTTTCGATTGAATACACATTCACTCCTGCATCGAGGAGTGCCTGTGTCAAAGTCCCGAGGCCAGGCCCAACTTCGATAACGTTATCACCGGGCTCAATGTTAGCGAGTTCTAGGGACTTACGGACGATGTTGCCATCAATAAGAAAATTCTGCCCAAGATTTTTGACCGGACGATGACCCAGCGATTCCAGCAAGGCCCGTGTTTCAGTGGGTGATAAGGGCGAAGACATGTGTGGGTCTAAGCCGAATGAAAAGCCCCCATTAAGTCGCTGCTTGAATCGGCTTTCATCAAAGCCTCACCGACAAGAATGGCTTTCGCTCCCGCCGCTCTTGCTCTTCGGGCGTCCTCCTGATTCCAGATCCCGCTTTCTGAAACCGCCAAGACGTTGGGCGGAAATTGAGGGATAAGTCTTTCGGAAAACGAAAGATCAGTTTTGAACACCGCGAGGTCCCGATTGTTAACGCCAATGATGCGGGCGTTATGCGCCACGGCCCGATCGAGCTCGGACTCGCTGTGTATCTCGTAAAGAGAGTCTAACCCAGCGTAATCGGCTGCTTCGCGCAGCACCTTCATTTCGTCGTCCGCAAGAGCTCGAACAATAATCAAAATAGCCGAAGCCCCAGCTTGGGCGGCCTCGAGAACTTGGATCGGGTGAACCATGAAGTCTTTGCGCAGACAGGGAACACTTAACTCTTGGCGTTTAAACTGTTCGGTTACCGATCTCAAGTCGGCCAGAGACCCTCCAAAATATTCTTTGTCGGTTAATATAGACAGACAATCTGCTCCTGCTTCGACATACTTCGCGGCCTGGTCTGTAGCGGCCGCTAACTTTTTAATTTCACCAGCTGATGGAGAGCGACGCTTTATTTCTGCGATAACGGCGAGCCCTTTCGGCCCTTGAAGCGCCTCTAGAAACCGTCCGGGGTTTGAGTCGCCTCGGCTCGATTCAAGTTCGTTTGAGGATACCTCGCGAATCTCAGCAGCGATCTCCCGCCGTTTCCATTTCATTATTTCCGTCAGCTTATCCATTTCAGTCTGATTGAGGAAGTAAGGTTGGAAGTTCGGCCGCATACTGTCGAGGATTGTATTTGCCCTGATTTTAGGATTGCAGATACATGTATGGCTGTGAACGCAATAGACGAACTTTTAGAAACGATGGCTCGGCTTCGGGCACCAGACGGATGCCCTTGGGACCGTGAGCAAGACCACCAGTCCATTGCTGAGTGTTTGGTGGACGAGTGTAGCGAGCTGTTGGAGACAATCGACCGGCTGGACATGGACCATATGCGTGAAGAGCTAGGTGATGTGCTCTTGCAGGTCGTTTTCCATTCACAATTGGCGAGAGAGTCGGGGCACTTCGATTTCGAAGCCGTCGCTCGTGAAATCAACGATAAGCTGATACGCCGCCACCCGCATGTATTCGGAGAGGGTTCCCTCGATACCTCAGATCAAGTGCTCCATCAGTGGGACGCCATTAAGGCTTTAGAAAAGAAGAACGTGCCCCAAACCGATTCGGTTTTTAAAGACCTCCCTCCTTCTCTTCCGGCATTGATGTTCGCCGTGGATATATTCAAGCAGATCCAAAAGAAGGAGCTTTCGACGGGTCCCCTCGTGGATCGGGAATCGATCCAGACAATGGCGGATTCGATGGATGAAGAAACAGCGGGGGCGCTGCTCTTCGAAGTTGCAGCGGCTTGCCGATCAAAAGGCATAGATCCGGAATCGGCGTTAAGGTGCTACGGGCGTGCTGTGCAGTATGAGACGGAAGCGCTTGCCACCCAACCGACGAGCTGAAATGTTCCCAATCAGTGACGTCTCGAAGCAAAGCGAGGGATTCGGCAGTCGAAGCAGCGCCTGAACGCTGGCGGGGAGAATGGTTGCCGCCTTTTTTGGAGCACTTGAGCAAGGAGAGGCGACTGTCTGACTACACGGTCCGAAACTACTCGACTGCGATTGGGCGATTTTTTGGCCATCTTGAGGCCGCTGGATCTTGGAATGGAAAGTTGGGTGGAGTTGGACTTCGGGATGCCAGGGATTTCGTGATTGAGGAGCAAAGAAGAGTGAGCCGGGTGACGCTGCGGAATTACGTCTCCGGCCTGAAGACCTTTTTCAAATTTTGGATTCGCCAGGGAAAGGTCGACCGCAATCCGCTTGATGGGCTCATCTTGCCCAAGCCGGCCAAAAAGCTCCCGATATTCCTGACTGAACAGCAAGTGCTCCGTCTCTTAAGGGGACCAACGTTGCTGCTGGAGCAGGAGATCATCGAGCCCTTCATTGCGTGGCGGGATCGGATGGTGCTCGAGCTACTCTACGGGGCGGGGTTTCGAGTATCCGAATTGGTGAATCTGAAGTACGGTGATATTAGTTTTGAGGAAGGAGTTGCCCGAATCGTGGGTAAAGGGGGTAAATCGCGGATTTGCCCGCTAGGAAAAGTGGCCATGACGGCTCTGCGAACGTGGAAATCAGAGTATGCTCCCGAAACGGGCTATTCGGACGTTGTTGTGGTGAGCAATCAGGGCCGTCCCTGGTCTTCTCGACAGATCCAGTTGTTGCTAAAAAAGTACCTTAAACTGGCGGAGCTCCCGATGGATATCACTCCGCACAAAATTCGGCATTCCTACGCAACTCATCTTTTGGATAACGGTGCCGATTTAAGGCTTGTTCAGGAACTCCTTGGACATTCCAAGCTTTCGACAACCCAGATTTACACACATGTGAACTTGGGTCGCTTGAAGGCCGTTTACGACCGAGCTCACCCTCGGGCATAATCTAGATAAGTCGTTTGAATTGAGTAAGTTAAGATACAAAGGTCTTTGGGCTCTTTGGCTCGTTTTGTTGGTGCCTGCTTTTGTGTGGGCCGGCGACAAGGATGGCTTGGACCCTTATGGTAGGAGGATTGTGGCCGGGGAATTTCTGGTAAAAATGAGGGGAGACCTGATATTGCCTCAATCGGCTGGGGGAAAACTCTCGGTCTTGAGCAGCACTCACAAGGTCGCGGGTACCAAGCTGAAACAGACCTATTCTACCTTTCCGAACCTCGCCTTGGTTGCCCTCGACGAAGACGTCAGCCTAGAGTCCGCCATCGCCGCATACAAGAAGTCGGGCTTGGTGGAGCGTGTTTCGTACAATTATATTCGCACGGCTTCGGTGCTCCCCAATGATCCTCTGCTAGAAGATGGCAAGCAATGGGGTATCGATAATGCGGGCCAGCAGGGCGGGATTGCAGGATCCGACGTGAGTGCGGAGGCAGCATGGGAGATTGCGAATGATGCTTCTGAAGTGCTTGTGGCGGTTCTGGATTCGGGAATCCGCTATACGCACGAGGACTTAGCGGCAAATATGTGGGTGAACTCGGGAGAGATTGCGGGGAATGGTCTGGATGATGATAATAACGGCTATGTTGATGACGTTCACGGCATCAATACCGTCGGAGTGAATGGTGAAAGGACGCCTGAGACAGAAGGGGATCCTATGGATGATCTAGGTCATGGGACTCACGTTGCGGGGATCGTTGGAGCGGTTGGCAATAATGGCGTCGGAATCACCGGAGTAGCGTGGAATGTGAAGTTGATGGGACTCAAATTCCTCGATTCTCAAGGAGAAGGATCCGACGCGGATGCGATTGAGTGTATCAACTATGCCCGAGAACAAGGAGCCCATATCATTAATAGTAGCTGGGGTGGTCTGGATTTTAATCCATTGCTTGGAGACGCGATTGAGGAGGCGAATGAAGCAGGCATCTATTTCGTAGCAGCAGCGGGCAATGAGAGCAGCAACAATGACGATCAGCCGAACTACCCATCATCCTACGCCTACCCCAATGTGGTGAGCGTAACAGCCACGGATAAGCGTGATGGTTTTGCGACCTTTGCGAACTATGGTGAAACTGAAGTGGAACTTGCCGCGCCGGGCGTTGGTATCCACTCCACTTATTTCAGTTCGGATACGAGCTACCGTGCTCTGAGTGGAACGTCAATGGCGACTCCGTTTGTCAGTGGAGCGATTGCCTTGCTCCTAACGCAATTTCCAGAGGAGCCTATGGCGTCCATATTGAATCGATTGTATTCCTCTACGGATACAATCGAAAGCTTGGCTCGACGCTGTCGGGTTGGAGGTAGACTAAATTTGGCCCGTGCCCTTCAATCGGAAACGCCAGCACCACTCAATGACGATTTCGAGGATGCGTTTTCTGTATCCAACTCTTACTTTATCTCGTCGGGATCCAATGTTATCGGATCGTCTGAGGCGAGTGAACCTTTACATGATAATAATGCTACCGGTAAATCAATCTGGTGGAATTGGACAGCTGTTGAGGGTGGCTTTACCGAGATATCCACAGAAGGCAGTGACTTTAATACGGTTATTGTTGTTTATAAAGGCGATAGTCTGGATGCCCTCCAACTTGTTGCCAAGAATCGCGACGAATCGCCCAACAATAACGGAGCCTTTGTCGGGTTTGAGGCGTCTGCAGGATTCTCTTACCGAATCGCCGTTGATGGGCTCGAGGGTGAAAGCGGGAATGTGAGTTTGAGCTTGGGTCAGTCAGTGATCAACGACGACTTTAGTAGCGCCTTGGAAATTGGAGGAATCAACTTTAGGACGACGAGTGAGAATATCGCGGCTTCGAGAGAGTCTGGTGAACCGGAGCATATCCAAAATGCTTTTGGCTCAAAGTCTGTTTGGTGGAAGTGGACGGCACCGCTGAGTGGCAATGTCACCGTGTCGACGTCAGCCAGTAACAGTTTTGATACGATTCTCGCCGTCTATACGGGAGACTCTCTAGAGGACTTGCAGCTTGTCAGTTCAAACGATGACGATGATAGGACCGGCGTCTGGACAAGTGTACTGACTTTTTACGCACAGGAAGGATCAGATTACAAAATAGCGGTTGACGGATGGAATGGAAGCTATGGGCAAATCGCTCTAACGGTGGCTATGGCGGAACATGATGACAGAGAAGATGCCCGTACTGTCTATACCGATGCTTTGGACGACATCTCATTTACGAATCAGGCGACAAAGGAAATTGGCGAGCCTTCA
>Ga0213862_10000925_pt1 | contig 12300 bp, 6 predicted proteins | sample PICome_7_FD_160092 | JGI IMG/M metagenome (GOLD analysis project Ga0213862, IMG submission 160092) | Coastal seawater microbial communities near Pivers Island, North Carolina, United States - PICO266 | ecosystem: Environmental > Aquatic > Marine > Coastal | place: USA: North Carolina | collected... | reverse complement strand
AGTCGAGGCCTTTCTGCGACCACAGAAATAATAAAGCGTCTCTTCAGTTCTTCATATACTCTCTTAATAGGGGAGGAGGAAAAGCGCTTTCCGCCGCAAGAAGGTTTATCATTTTTAGAAGAATAATAAGAAGAATAACAATACATAATAATGCGCGCGACGACGATTCAGACGACGACGACGCAGTTTACCACGGGAGGTGCGAATACGTCGTCGTCTCGAAACCAGATTCAGAAGATTACCAACAACGCCGGGACCGCGAAAGCGGATAATCTTCATCGGGGAAGAACAAAATTAACGAGGAGGAAAAATGTTCTCAGTCGCCCTTTTACGAGGGTGGTGGTGGTGTCGTCCTCGTCCTCGAACGATCACGATGTTCTCGGTTTAAGAGGAGGACAAACAAAACGACGGGGAGTTGGTGTCGTCGCGCGGATGACATCTGCGGCAGACACTTCCTCGTCCTCCTCGTGCACGATATCTCAAGAGCTCGCGAACTTGGAACAAGAGTTTAGAGACATGTTGGATCCAGATTCAGATTCGAAACCGAGAGCGGCGGACGTGAGAGCGATGCGATCGAGAATCAACGCGTTGAAAAGAGAAGTTGCGAACGGGAACGGCGCGAATATCATTCAATCGCAAACGAAGACGAGAGCGCCGGACGCGAAAGAAATCGCTCGGAAAGAGCTGGAACGTTTGAGAGAAGAACGCGAGAAACTTTTGAAAATGAGAGCGCAAGTGGAAGAAAACGAACGATTGAAGAAAAAGAACAGCGACAAAGGTATTGCTACGAGTGCTGCGAATAACGTAGAACCAGAGCACGATAACCCGGTGACGACGACGACGACGCAGAAACCGAAACCGGCGGACGAACGCAAAGCGAGAGTCGCGCACATGGAAGCGGAGAAGCATAAAGAGGCTGTTAATATTGGCACGGTTGTCATGGACGACGAGATGAAAGCTCTGTTGGCGAAAGAAGAGCAGGCGAGAAAAGAAGCGGAAGAATTGGAAGCGTCGAGATTGATGGCAGAGGCTGAGGAGGCAAAGTACGCGGCGTATCTGGAAGAGTCGGGTGATTTCATGAACACGAATTCTGGGATTCGCTCGGGTATTAACGATCCGTTCTTGGACAGAGCTTTCATAGTGGAAAAGTTAGAGTCGGAGCTTTTGGAAAACTTGGAAATGCAATCAGATCTTCGCGCGATTGAGGACATCGAAGACCAACTGGAGTCACAAAAGAAAGAAGCCGAAGAGGCGAGACGAGCGAAAGACGAGGCCGAAGCGGCGAGACAGCTTGCGGAAGCGAAGCAAAAAGCGGAAGAAGAAGAAGCGCGTCTAATCGTGGAAAAGCAACAAAAAGAAGCGCGCGCAAACGCTGAAAAGATTGCCGCCGCGCAAGCTGAATTGAAAGCCATGGAAGCCGAAACGAAGAGGTTGCAGAGACTCGCCGAAGAGAAGAAGAAACAAGAAGCTGTTGCCCCAGAAGCATCGACGACGACGATCGAGTCTCCAGGTTCGCAAGCTATTCGAGATCTTCTCGAGCAAAAGCAAGCTGAAGCGGCTAAAGTCCGTGAGTTGGGTATGGTCGAAGACGAACTCGCCAAGCGCGAAGTTGCAGAGGCGGCAAAGAAGAACAAAGCTATCCGCGAAGCGAAAGAAGCGGAAGAGTTGGCAGCCAAGAAAGTCGCCGAAGCCGAAGCCGAATTGAAGAGAAAAGCGGAAGAGGAAGAGGAAGCTAAACGCGTGGCGGAGTTGAAAAAGATGGAAGAGGTGAAGAAAGCGAAAGAAACGTTGATGCGTTTAAGGCAAGAAGCGGAGGAGTTGAAAGCAGCTGCAGAGGCGAAAAAGTTACGCGAACAAGCCTTGGCGAAAGCACAAGCGGAAGAAGAAGCTTTGACTGCGCAAGCGGAAAATGAGAGAATAGAAATGGAAGCGAGAGAAGCGGCCCAGGCAGAAGCGACGGCGAGAGGAGAAGCTGAAGCGCGGGCCATCGCCGAGGCTGAGGCACAAGCTCAAGCGGAAGCGGAAAGGAAAGCGATTGAAAAACAGCTCCGAATCGAAGAGCTCGCGAGAGAGGAACAAGCCAAAGCGGACGCCGCGAAAGCAAAAGCCGATGCTGAGTACGCAAAAGCAGAGCAACAAGCAAAGAAATTGCAAGAAAAGACGGAGATTTTGAACGACGACAATATCGAACACTTGAGAGCAAAATACGAAGAATTGGCGAGAGAATCCGAAGCATCTCCAGGTGCGAAAAGAGACTGGGCAGAAGCGTTGAAAATCGCTGGTGATAAGGTCAGATGCATGGAACAGCACTCGCATGGTCAATCGCCGAAGAACGATGCGCTCTGGACGGTGTCTCCGGCGACTCCGGTGCCCGGTCAATCCGTCACCGTTTCGTACTGCAACCAAAACACCGTTTTGAACGGTAGACCGAAAGTTTTTGCTCATTTTGGTACTAACCAATGGTCGAATGGTGCCGAGCAGTTTGAAATGAAGGCAAGAACGTCGGCCGTTGCCGATGACTCTACCGTCTGGTTCGACTTGGATGTTTCCGTGCCGAGCAAAGCAGTCATTTTAGACTTTGTCTTCTCCGACGGTAACGGCGCATACGATAACAACAATAGAGGTGATTTCCACGTTCCAGTTGCGGGAGCAAACGAAATGCTGGAGAGATCTCGCATCGAGTCGTGCATCAAAATCTACGCGAAACTTCGATTAGAGCGAGAAGAAGAAGATCGGTTGGAAGAGTTGAGACAAGCGGAACGAACGAAGTTAAAGAAAATCGCGAAAGTGAAAGCTGCAGAACTCACGGCGAAACAAAGAGCGCACGTTTTGTTCACCATTCCAGAGTTTCCAAAAGCCGGCGAACCCTTCAAATTATGCTATAATCCAAAGAATACTACTTTGAAAGATGCGACGGGCGTTTCCGTCGTCGGCGGGTGGAACCGATGGAACCACGAACAGGCGTTACCGATCACGAAATTGTCCCCAGATCCAAGCTGCAAGGCGGATTCGCAAGATTATTTCTCCGTCGAATTGACGTCGCCGAAAGACGCGTTCATGTTTGATTTCGTCTTTTGCGATCAGGACGGTAACAATTACGATAACCGTAATCGTTTGGACTATCACTTGCCTATCGCCGGAGGCATCAATTCGGATGGATCGAAGGCTGCCGAAAAGCCAATGCACGTCATGTCAGTTGCCGTTGAGATGGCGCCGATTGCTAAAGTCGGTGGTTTAGGCGACGTCGTCACATCGTTATCGCTCGCGGTTGAAGCCGAAGGACACAGAGTCGAAGTTGTCTTGCCGAAATATGATTGCATGAAATATGATTTAATCGATGACTTGAAAGAAGAGAAAGGTTTTGAGTGGGGTGGAACGTACAATCACGTATATTCTGGCACCGTCGAAGGCGTCAAAACGTTCTTTATCGACCCAGATAATGGAATGTTTAAAGTAGGCATGGTCTACGGTACGGACTACCTCTCGATTCCCATGACTGATCAAGAACGTTTCGGATTCTTCTCAAAAGCCGCGCTCGAGTGGATGTTACAATCTGGCAGGAATCCGGATATCATTCACATCCACGATTGGCAAACGGCACCGGTGGCAAAGTTTTTAGCCGAAGATTACGCGCCGTATGGTTTGGATAACCCAAAAGTGATTTTCACCATCCACAATTTGCACTACGGTCAAGCGTTGATTGCGGACGCCATGAATAATTGCGCGATTGCCACCACGGTATCGAGAACGTACGCCAAGGAGATCGCCCACGAAGGTTGTGTCAATCCAAACTTGCACAAATTGCACGGCGTCGTAAATGGCATAGACCCGGACATCTGGGATCCGAGAAACGACAAGTTCTTACCGCAATTCTTTGGCGAAGACGAAGTCATTCCGGGCAAAGCTGCTGCACGACAAGCGTTGTGTTCGAGATCAAACTTATACAATAATCCAGAAGTTCCGATGATAGGTGTCGTCACGCGTTTGACGCATCAAAAAGGTATCCATTTGATTAAACGAGCAATCTATCGCGCTTTGGAGAGAGGGTGTCAAGTGTGCTTGTTAGGCTCTGCACCAGACGAGAAAGTCCAAAAAGAATTTGAAGAGATGGCGCATCAATTAAAGCAAGAGCATTACAACACGGCTGCGTTGCACCTGTTCTACGACGAAACCATGTCACACTTCATCTACTCCGGAGCGGATATGATTTTGGTCCCGTCCATGTTTGAGCCGTGTGGTTTGTCGCAGCTCATTGCCATGCGTTACGGCACCGTTCCAGTGGTCAGACGCACCGGTGGATTAGCCGATACCGTTTTTGACGTCGAGCACGATCATGCTAAGGCTGCCTGGGAAGGCATGACCCCGAACGGATTCTCGTTCGATGGTACCGACGAAGGATCGATCGATTACGCGTTAGATAGAGGTATCGACATGTTCTACAACGACATCGATGTGTTCAGAAAGTTGCAAGCGAATTGCATGAGCCAAGATTGGTCGTGGAACAGACCTGCGATTGAATACATAGAACTCTTCCACGCCGCTAGGAAAGCCTAAAGGCATACAGTAAAAAGAAGAAACCATTAATTATTTAACGAAAGAGAAAGAGAAAGAGAAAGAGAGAGAGAGAAAGAGTGAGGAGAAAACTATACTAGTGTACAGAACAAAAATCAAAATACGATGACTGACAAAGATGACGACGAACGAAGTCATCATCGCGCGATAAATACTAATTTTTTATAATAAAGGCTGCATTACTACTTATTACATTGCTATCATTTCCTCATCTATACTCTCTTCATCTTGCACGAGATCCCGGCATCTTTTCTTCCGCAAACGTCGCACTCTCCGGCGCCTTTCTCGTTCACTTCTAAACATTTTTCCACGCGTTCGTGAATGATCGTCGTCATCAACGGATGTAAAGCGATCGGAGCCGCTACCATGTACTCTAATTCGTATTTCCCTCTGTATTCTTCCGCGGCTTCTTCCACTAACCGCGGAATATCCTCTTTCACGTGCCTTCCCGGGCTCAGAAAAAATGGTGCGACGACTATTTTTCTACAATTTTTCGTCTCGATCAACTCGCGAAAAGCGTCCGCGATGGACGGCGACGCGAGCTCCATGTGCGCCGGTGCAACTTCGTATTTTCTTTCTTTACTATAACTATTATTATCATCGCTATTATAATCACCACCTATGGTACTCCCGTACATCATCTCAAACATCTCCGCGAATCGTTCCAACTGTTCGTTGCTCGACTTGGCGCGACTCCCGTGGTCGACGAGAACGATGCCGACTTTTTCCTCGTTAAAGTCGCCGCTGTTTACAACAATCCGCAATCGTCCCCGTTCTCGTTGTTGTGGTTTTTTCGAAGAAGAAGAAGAAGACTTTAAAGAAGACAAAGAGCGAGTAAAACTACTACTGAAATTGTTCTTCGAAGAATTCAGAGTCATCATCGTCATCGTCATCGTCATCAATCGATATCGAATAAAAACTTTTCTGTGTCGGATAAAGTGGAGGAAGTGTGCGAGAAGCGAAAAGAGGAGGAAAAGTGCTGAAAATGAATCTGCTCAAGTATTGTTGCAACGAGAAGAGAAGAGTCGCGAGGAAGAAAGCACTTTGTATATTTACAAACAACAAGCATATATCATCATAATCTATTTTACCGGTGAAAACGGCGCAGCACTGCACAACGTCGTGTTAAAATGCGTCACCATTGGCGCTATTTTCCCGATGGTTTCTCGCCAAGCGTCCGCCGTCCTCGCCGCTTCTCTGACTTTGATGTGCGATTGGTAGCTCGGATACTTCCAAATTTCCACGAATTTATTTAAATCTCCAACGTCTGCGTATCCAATCCAAACGAGTTCGCTTAATTTTTCCGTATCTGAGGCAATTTTAGACGGTAAACCTTCGGCGTATAAGTTTTGCATCTTCGGTATCGGATTGTAGCCTAACTGTAACGTGTACGTTCGGATCTCAAAGATTGAAGAAGAAGCGTTGGAATCCTCATCTTTCGAAGCTTTCTCTTTAAAACTATTCACGTGTAAGCCGGCGCTCTTCGTCGCCACCGCTGCTTCGATGTACACCTCGCTCGTTTGCTCTTCCACCATCCCTAAACTCTTGCGTAAAAAATTTTGCCACTCCTCGTTTTTGCGCATATCTGAACGAACTTTGTCTCGGTGGTCGTAATCCTCGTAGTGGTAAACGTGCGTGACAGTGTTTAACTCCGAGCCGACTTCGGGAACGTAGAAACCGCAAAACCCGTTTTGCGTCAGTTTCTTCCTCAATTGGCTGGACTCTTCGCAGAGTTTGATGTATTCCGCCCGTTTAGCCGGTGGGATTTTATACCGACGGAGTTCGTAAAAACCTTTCGGGGAAGGAGGAGGTGAAGACGTCGTCGTCATCAACCGAGACGAGGACAGAAGAGTCACCCCCCCGGCATTCGTATTGTTCCAAGAACAACTTTTATAAAAACTGGTAGGAGTAGTGAGCGACGAGGAGGCCGAGAGATTGGTCAGTCGTCGAAGGGAACGCATTGTGATGATGATATGTGAGAGTTCTTCCGCGCGTGTCGATGATATGATGCGTTGTTGTTGTGTGGTGAGTTTTTTTATCCTTTTTGTTTGCATTAAAAAACTCTTTCTTCTCTCAAAGGTTTACACTCTTCCTTATTATCGCCCTTTTGTTTGTGATTTGATCATACTACTCTCTCACGAACTCTCTTTCTGTTGCTAATTGTGGCTATTGGTTTCTAAAATGTTTAATAATATATGTATTCTTGACTTGTTGTTTTGTACACGGATCCGTTTTTTTTCTTTCTTCTTTTTCTTTTTCTCGTTTTGTTTGTTTCTTTTCTTTTCGTTTTGTTTTCTGATTCGTTTGTATAATATAATAATTGTTTGTTTGTGTTTCTCTCCCCTTTACATCATCACGAAATGATGATGAGAGATTATTAAGTTCGATCGGACGGACTTGGCGTGGAGATGATGGTCGTTTTTGACTTTTCTTGAATGTCCAAGGCGCGTTTCTTCGCCTCGACGGAAGCTTTGTAATTTTCGCGCCTCTTCTTCATCTCCTCTTCCGCCACCCGTTTCCTCTCGGCTTCCTTTTCTTTTATGAGCTTCAGTCGTTGCAGTCTAATTTCTTTCTCTTTTTCCATGTCTTTCGCAGACCCATCGCGGTTTTCGAACGTACGTTTCGTTCCCGAAACTTGGTAGCCGTGCGAGGAAATTGTGCGCTTCTTGGTGTCGAGTAAGAAGGACGACTTTGGTTTCATTTGTTGCTGTTGCTGCTGAAACGAGCTCTCGAGAGATTTAGAAACGATGGCAGTTGAACCGGTGGTGGTTGCACCCGTCGTCGACGAATCGACGTTCGAAATGACGTCCCCGAACCGATTGACGCGTTTCGCGCTCACTTCGAGGTACGACTTTCTTCTCGGTTTCTCCAACTTTTTCAGCGTGAAGTGTTTATTACTCGTCGAGGTCGTTTGATCGGAGTTACTACCACGAGTGGTAGTTCTACTGCTGTTCAAATACGAGCTCTCTAACGGCGCGTAGACGTTGTTGAACGTCGAAAATAACGCGTCTTTTTCTTTCTCTTCATCGCCGCCAGTCATCTTCTTCGTCTCCTCGCGATCGATGAGACTCTTCAACTTCTCTCGAATGCTCTTCAGCGCGTCCGAGACAACGGGCACGCTTTCTACAAACGCACTCACGTCCACAACCGACACGCTCTCTTCATTTTCTTTCTCTTTTCTACTCTTGATCGCTTTTGAAATCGCTTGCACCCACTGATCTTGATCTTTCGCGCCCAATTCAATTACCGCGTCAAAAACGTTTGAATTCGTCGTCGACGTTTTCGAGGACGATTTCCCTTGGACGGCGGTGGAATTCAGCCCTCGGGTGAAAAACAGCGCGTAAAAGAACCCTCTTCTCACTTCCGGCTCGAAAATGTTATAGTTATTCGCGAAAATATCCACGACATCTAAACTCAAGTTCAAATTCGCCGGTCCCCAGTCGCTGGATAACTTTATCGCGTCTTTTCCGAGGAGCAATTTCGCGGCGGTTTGCATTTCCTTCTTCCTCTCTCGCAAAAACGCGGAGGAAGATCGATCCCCTGACGTCAACGCCAGAGGAACCCCGGCGGTCGGATGCGACGCGACGTTTGCCATTCTCGCTCTCGCTTTACACGAACGACTAAATTCCGCGCTCGATCGATCGACTCTCGATGAGATTTGAGGAGAAGAGTGAGTGACTTTTTGACTCAACAACAGCAACGTCGACGTTTTACGCGCGTTGCTGTTGTTGAAAGTGAGGAATCGAGAGGTGCCTTTTCATTTTCAAACACAAGAGAAAAATTTGTTTTTGAACAGAAGAGTGAAATTTCAGGGTATAACAAACACACAGTCTTCAACACTTCTTTTACACGCCGCTCTATTTATTACTATTCATACTACTATTGTTATGCTGTTGTTATACTACTACTAAACTACTAAACTATTTAAGTTCGATTGGCTCTCTCCGACGCCGTCGTCGTCTTTAAAGCTTTGTTCGACGAGTTTCTCTCGTGCTTCTTTCTACTGTCGCGTTCGTATCGCTCAACTTCTCTTCGCGCGCGACCGAGTTCGTCTTCGGTGAACGCGACTCGATCATCGACGGCGTGACAGTTTTTGTCCGGACAGTAGCCGTTTTCGTCGTCGTTATTTTCACCAGAAGAAGGAGAAGAAGAATGAAGCAGCGGGCGAGGCTGACACTTCAATTTCCTGCATCCGCACGCGTAATCGCCTTTTTGCTTTTCGCTTCCGCCGCAAAAAGAACCCGAAATAACGTTTTGGTCGTATAGTTTCTTCAACATTAAACGTTCGCACTCGAAGCAGTGGACGTCGTCGCCGACGGCGCGATTGCCGCTGGTTTTGTAATAGTGGTATTTATACGCCGCGGCGGGATCGTCGTCCTCTCCTTCTTCCTCCTCATCCTTAGCGGCAGATTTGGACTCTCCAAAGCCGTATAAATCCACCACGCTACACGTTTTAGACATCACCATAAACATAGCTAACCCCGTGGATGGTACGTTCCCTCCAAAATACGGACCTTTGTGTTTCTCCACGCACTCTTCTTCGCGAAACTTTTCGAGCAAAAATTTCGCGTGTCGTATCGGACTGGTGGTCAAATACGTCACGCTCGCATCTTTCCTCTCCGCTTGGACTTTATCGTGTAACTTCGTAAACTCATCTTTATCTGAGCGTAAAGTGACGAGTCTTAAATTTCGCTCTATAGGCATGATGAATCCGCGATAGATGTGGTGCGGACTTCTCGTGTAATGCCTCGTCCATAATCGATTCAAAGCGCGATGGGTAGTTTTCCTTCCCACCCAAATGGCGTGACCCATCGTCGGCGCCTGGTTCAATCGAACGACTAAATCGTGACTATCGATGGCATCGCCGTAGTTGAACTTGCGAAGCTCCCCTCCGTTTCCAACCAGTGCGCACGTCGGTTGGACCAATCGCGAGGATGGACCGTGCTTCTTCCATATTACAAACGGAGATTTCGGCGGGAAGAGTTCTTCGACGCGTTTTTTATCGGTGTCGTTGAAGCCGTTTCTTTGGTAGTTTTTCTGCGTTACCGCCAACTGTTCTTGATGCAAGGCGTTTATTAGTTTCATCGCACCTTCTTTGAACGACGTTTGTTTTGTCGTTTTCGTATCGTTATTGTCATCTTTTTCTGCGTCTCGTTTACAATCGATAAACTTTGAAAAATCCAAGCGATTTTGAACGCTCTTCCTCGAAAACCAAACCGCTCTTTCCTCGCTCTCGATCCCCGTTTTCTCGATATCTTTCACCTTCCACGTTTTCGTCCACGAGGAATATTTCCAACCTTCCCCATGCGGCGTGTGCGCGCTACTATCACCTTTTCCGTTGGTACTCTTTTCTTCATCCTCGATGTCTACGGCGACGATATCGTCTTCGTCTTCAGAGGAGGCGCCGGGCGTCGTCCCGGAAGAAGCGGAAGAATGCTTTTTTACAACCGCGGGCTGTTGCTCTTTAAACTTTGGAAATATCCCACCACCATCGTTCGGGTCGTACAACTGTCTCCCACCGAGCTTTTGCCATTGCTCAATCTTCACCTCGATCTCTTTCGGTAACGCGCTCGTCATATGACGCTTCGTTTCAACCGAAAAAGAAGAAGAAGAAGAAGAAGAAGAGGAACCAAAACTCCCACCACCCAAGGAATACCAAATCATCAGCGCGAACACGACGAGTATGCTCATGGATAAAAATGAAAACAGAGCGATCAACTCTCTCCTCCCGGCAGATGATTGATGCGAGGCAGTCACTTCCGCGCGCACTCGAAACGATTCGAGTTTCGTTTGAATAAATAATCGGATTTTGCGAGTGAAAAGATTTCTTCTTCTTCGTCCACGAGATGTAGTATTGCCATCCTCCAAATCGTCGCCATCGTCTGAATCGTCGTCTGAATTATACTGATGACGCACCGGACGGCCAGGAGTCATGGCTTGGCGCTTGGATGCCATGTCCCTTTAGTATTATATTTATATTACGTGCACGAATGCATTTTTGCTTTGTGGGAAGTTCGTTTTTTTTTTGTGTGTGCACAACTAAAAACTGCGCGTCACATATATGCACGCATCTTTAGGCTTTAATGCGCGTAGTTATAAGATCTGAGTTGAATAATCCGTGTGTGTGTGTGTTATAATTAAAACGTCAAAGTCGATCTTTTTATTGTTTCGCCTTCCACGCATCTATCCAAGCTTGCGCTTCGTCCGCACCCTCGTCGTTAATGTTGTTGCTATCACTACTACTTTCCGCAGGCGCGGTTGTTTTTTTCGAACCGTTGGATTTCCAGGCATCAATCCACGCTTGAGCTTCTTCGGCGTTCTTGTCGTTTGCGACGACGACCGGAGCCGCAGCGACGACTGGCGTCGGTTTTGGAGCCGCAGCGGCTGGTTTAGCTGCCGGGACTACCTTTGGTTCCTTCACCGCTTTCTTCTCGCTTTTGCCGGCATCTAAGCCAGCTTTCATCGATTTCGCCGAGGCCATGGTTTGCTTCTTGAGTTCAGCTTGAACTTTTGCGGCGTCCGCGGCGGCAGCTTTTTGTCTCTTATCTCTCGTCGCTTTCGCCGAGGCGGCTTTTTCGGCTTCGATGTTGGCGAGAATGTCACTTTCAAGCGCCAGATTGGAAAAATCACCAGACGCTTCGATGCCGACAAAGGTATCCGGGGTCGGATCCTTCGCGGCTGGGTTCATGTTCATCACAGATTTTTTCGATCTTAACGCGTCTTCGGTCATTTGCGAGTACTCCTTACGATCTTTTGCGTTCAAACGCGAGAGAATAGTTCGGTCGCGGTTTTTCTTCGCGTTCGATCGTTTCGCTTCGTTCGAGATGGCTGCAATTTCTTTATCTACGGCGGCGATGACCGCTTTGATGGCTTCAGATTTAACCTCCGGCACTGGAACGCGGGTTGGCGGAGTCGTTGGTTTTTCTGCGGTTCGAATTTGCGTTCCTGGAATGACTGGCATTTTGAGACCACCGAACGCAGACGGTAACTCCGGCATCTCAAAGTTCCCCGGAAGCTCCGGCATTTCGAAACTACCTGGCAATTGCATCTCGGGGAATTTGAAGTTACCCGGTAAAGACGGAATTTCTGGCATTGCTGGCATTTTGAGTTCTGGCATCGCCGGTTTCTCCGCAACCGCTACCGGAGTAGACTTTGCTTCGATCTCCAGGTTCGCCGCAGATTTCTTTGCGCCGAAACTCGGGAATGCCGATTTTTTGAGCGAAGCGGCCGGTGGGGTTGGCGGTGGCGGTGGCGGTGGCGTGGCTTTCTTAAACCCAGTACCGAATCCACTGAATCCAGATTTCTTGGCAGCTGGAGGCGGCGGCGGCGGCGGTGGAGTCGGCGTACTCGTCGCTTTCTTGAACCCTGTACCAAAGCCTCCAAACGCAGACTTCTTGGCAGCCGGCGGCGGCGGCGGCAGGGGCGGAGTCGGAGTCGCTTTCTTAATTCCAGTGCCGAATCCAAAGCTTGGTTTCTTCGCTGGCGGCGGAGGCGGCGGGGGAGCAGACTCTTTCTTCACGCCGCCAAACACGGTAAACGGTTTCTTCTTCACCGGTTCCGGTTCGGGGGCAGGAGTCGAAGCTTCGGTCTTTTTCGCGCCAAAGCTAAAGAGCGGTTTTTTCGCCGGCGGCGGTGGCGGCGGCGGCGGAGGCGGAGGAGCAGACTCTTTCTTCGCGCCGAAACTGAACATCGGCTTTTTCGCTGGCGGAGTAGGAGGCGGCGGCGGTG
>Ga0213862_10000924_pt1 | contig 12311 bp, 18 predicted proteins | sample PICome_7_FD_160092 | JGI IMG/M metagenome (GOLD analysis project Ga0213862, IMG submission 160092) | Coastal seawater microbial communities near Pivers Island, North Carolina, United States - PICO266 | ecosystem: Environmental > Aquatic > Marine > Coastal | place: USA: North Carolina... | reverse complement strand
GAACAAACTTTCCCTGAACAAAATACAGTATTACTATCAGACAATTCAATTAATTGTTTTTCAGAATCGAAAATACGAGTTGCCTCTATAACATCTGTTGTTATATCTTCGGATTTTGTAAAAGCATTATTTATAATTTTTTCTGGAAGTTCTTTTCCGAACCATTCTTTACTATTTTCTAGAGCCGAAGAAAGAATAGACGCATTGATAGTGTCAATTTTAGACTGGTTTTCTTCTCCTGTGATTTCGAATGATACTTCTCCTGTAGTACTTACATCAACATCTAAGACTTTAACATTCGAAAGTTTAATAAAACATTTTTTGTTTTCTTGTGTGAGCGCCTTAACATGGTACATACCATCTTCACCTTTGATTGGTGTACCGTAAATCATTTATATATTACATTGGTCTCATTTCTTTAAACCAATAAATGGTATCATTGCGGATCTCTCCAGAATTGGTTTAGGTACCCATTGGTCTCTAACCGGTTTGAATCCGTATAATGTTTCCTCCATTCGTACATTATTTATTTTCGATGGTAAAGGTCTTGGTTTATTTGGTCTAAAATTCATTTCGTTACGTACATAGTTTTGGTTTGGGTTAGGTCTCCATTTCATTTTTTCCATATTAAAAATCTGGTTAGAATGAGTTCGTAAATAATTAGGAGGTGTTTTCATTTCATTATGGTTTGCTTTTAAACCGTAAAATAGATCTTTACTTAATTTTGGTTTAGAAGGTGTTGTTGTTGATAAATGGTACTTTTTTGGTTTAACTTCAGATGCCCTTTTCATTATACTTGGTCCTACTTTTGTATACTTTCGGAATGTGTGAGCAGGTTTACCGAGTTTGATACCAACCTTTTTCGCAATCGTATCCATAGAATCTGTACTTAAAATCCTCTTTTTCACCATCAATCTACCCAATGCAAGCATGCGTTTCCTATCCTTTTCGCTTTTACCCGGTCTGAGACCCATCTTTTGCATAGTATATATGTCTTCTATGAGATAATGCTTTGTCGGTATACTAAGATATTTATACTTTTTTACATAAGAAAAGTTCCTATTTTGATTTGTAAACGACATGTTAGTACCACCTCTAAAATTTGCTTTTGCGACGTTATAACCAAGTTGTTTTGGACGCATAAATGCAATGTCAAGAATACCTCCAAAATTTTTATCTTCAAGTTTACCAGTTTTGGTATTAACCAAACGAAACTTCATATCTAACGTAAACAATTCAACATCTATGAGTACATTAGACGCATTTTTTACGTTTTTACGTTTAGGCATTAACGAGTACCTCCGTGTAACATGGTATCCTTTAGATTCTTTACTAGTAGCGCTTGATAGACCGATATACTTCGCAACTTTATGAGCCCAATTTGTTCTGTATGCCGCATCATCCAAGTTATAATTGTTAATATCTTTATTAGTAAAATATTGACCTGTTTCTTTAAGAACTGTATCTATAATTTTATAATTATCACGTTGTGCTATCTCACCCAATTTATTCCAAAGTAAAAGTTTAATAGCTTGTAATTTACCAAAATACTTATCATCGGGTTTCATTTTAGGTACAAATTTTGTATCAATATCCGATGTTATTACTCTATCATTTTGAGTTAAATGAAAATTTACAGCTTCACCACCACTAATGATCAAATCACCCATTGGTTTCAAAAACTTCGTTAAATCGTCTATTATATCATGTAATAACGGACGTATCGATTCCGTGACGAGTACCTTTGCAGCTTCTTCGAACGTTTCGTTTGGGTAAAGTTTTTGTACACGAGCTCTGAACTTTTTCACGTTTTCTCTCGAGTATTCAGAAATGTATTTATAAAGCGTTTTATCACCAAAACATACCTTTTTCTTTACCCAATCCTCTAATATTTTTTTCGAAAAATCGTTAAATAAATAATAGTAATTTTTAGGTAACGTTTTAACAATCTTTGTTGGTAAATTATCTCCATTTTTCAAAGGTTTATTCTTCACAGCTGGTTTCTTAGTTACCATTATTATATTATGTATATAATAATATGGATTGTCAGAGTGATGAAAATAAATGCGACGAAATATTCGGCGAGTGTAGATGTTATGCTGATGTAAATTCGGAAGATCCAAAAAATGCACAAATATGTGGGATACGTAAGAATGGGTATGTAGTACCCTGTAAACCAGGGTGTTGTCACGGTGGTTGCCCTGGTCAATGTTTAGGAGCTAAATCACGTGAACCATACTCTTTTGGTAAATATACAATACCAGTCCCATTTGAAAGAACGTTTAAACTATTATTTTTGTCGATGATAATATTGGTTATTTTGAGTACAATTTTAGTATTTAGAAAATGACTTAAAGATACGTCTTCTATATAACATATAAAATGTCCATTGAATCCGTTCTCGAAGAAATCACCGCACTCCGTTCTGATATTAAATCACTCTTCAAAATTGTTAGAAAAATCAAAGCTAAACAAGATGACCCGACAGGTGAAAAGGCGGCGTCTCGCGCAAAGAATAACGGGTTTAACCGTAAACAAGCTATTTCTGAAAAACTCCGTAATTTTCTCGAACTCCCAGAGGGTGAGTTAGTGTCAAGAAGCACTGTGACACGAGCGATTAACAATTACGTGACCGAAAATAACCTGAAACATCCAGAGAATGGTCGTATTCTTATGCTCGATGATAAATTGAAGAATCTTCTTCAACCACCGGACGATGTTCAAATTACATTTTTAAACTTGCAAAAATATTTGAGTCCTCATTATACTCGTGTAGAAAATGCGTAATAACAACTTAAGTTACTTAAAAAAATATACACTTACATTAATATAAATACAATAAATGATTATTGATAGGTTAAACATAGAGAACCTTGTTGGTACAAAAATATCTAATATAGATTTGTACCAAAAAGCATTTACACATAAATCTATTTTAAAAGAAAATGAAAATTTAGATGGTTCGTTCGAAACTTTAGAGTTTATAGGCGATTCTGTATTGGGTTTTGTTATAACTAAGTATCTATTCGATAGATATGAAAATAAACAAGAGGGTTTCCTTACCAAGGCTCGTACAAAACTCGTTAGGGGTGAAACACTCGCAAACATTGCAAATAAACTTGAACTTTACAAATGGGTCCAAATGGACGAAAAGGGTATGCGTAATCAATGGAACAAAAATCCAAAAATTCTAGAAGACGTCTTCGAATCAATAGTGGGTGCTATATATATCGATCTTGGTTTACTTCACGCAAAACAGTTTATATTAAATATATACACGAACCCCGAGTTTATAGATTTAAATTCTATAATGGTAGACGATAACTTTAAAGATCATCTCATGAGGTATTGTCAAACAAACAATTTTAATTTACCCGAATATAGGGTTGTATCACATGAAAATGGTACTTTTTATATAGACGCGTACGTAAATAATATGTTTTTAGGTAGAGGTCATGCAAAAAATAAAAAACAAGCTGAACAAAACGCCGCAAAAAGGTTTTTTTACCCACCTCCGCCCCCACCGGGTCCTGCACCAGTTAGACCGGAAAGACCAGAATGTTTACCACCTCCTCCTCCAACTCCTCCTCCACCTTCTTCACAACTTTAATTATACTTAAAAAATAAGGGTTAATGTTATCTATAAAATGTTAAAACCGTGTTTATGTATTGCAGGTGGTTTAATAGGTATAGTTTTTGGTATAAAATTGCTTTTCTGGGTCGATCGTTTAGATGATTCGCCACCATCATCACCAACGTGTAAGAAATTGAAAGATGACGATTCGGAAGTACACTCCTCTTCGGACGAAGAAACAGTTATTGTAAAAAGAACTCTAACTTCTCGAATGGGGGTTTATGAAAAAAATGAAACTGTAAATATACCAAAATTGTCACATATGAAAAAACAAGACCTTATTGACGAATGTGTGAGTAAGAATATTGCGTGTATTGGTACAGTACGTGTTTTGCGCGAACGATTACGTCTTGCGCGTAATGAAGAAAAGGCTTAAACGTTATCGGAGTAACTAAGTTAGTAACATGCACCCAAATGTACAAAAATGGTTAGACTTCGAGTATGCGCCTCAGAAATCACAGGAATGGTTAGATCTTAGAATGGGTATGCTTACAGCGAGTGATGCTGCATCGGCTATAGGTGTTAATAAATATGAAACACCTCACCAACTTCTTTTAAAAAAATGCGGTAAAGGGCCCGTATTTACAGGTAATGAAGCAACGAGACACGGTGAAAAATATGAAGACGAGGCGCGTATACTTTATGAACAAAGACATAATGAAGTTGTTCACGAATTAGGTTTGTGTCCTCATCCAAATTATTCATTTTTAGGCGGGAGTCCTGACGGTGTAACTGAATCAGGTAAGTTAGTCGAAATAAAGTGTCCCATGATGCGAGCAATAGATGACAGTGTACCGGAACATTACATGCCACAATTACAATTGTGTATGGACATTTTAGATTTAGAAGAGGCTGATTTTATTCAGTACAAACCAGAAGAATTGACTTGGCCTAAACCAAGTGAATTTATAGTAACAAACGTAAAACGCGATCGAGAGTGGTTTGCTAAGTATATGCCAATAATGCGAGATTTTTGGGATAAGGTCGTATACCACAGGGAACACGGTATTGACGATCCACCACCAAAAAAAACAAGAAAAAGAAAAGAATTAATAAGACCAGAATGTCATATCGAGACCGATTCTGAAGATGATTATTACGATGAATAAATAATAATAACTTTTATGCTAAAATTAAACACAATTTTAACATAAAAATATTAGTTTAATATAAAATGGTTAAGAATTGTTTGATTTCAAATCTTAAAGACAATGATATTTCACCAAAGGCGTGTAATCCAGTCAGTGAAGACGTATGTAAATCTGGGTTTATGGCACCAGCAGATAAGATAATATTACCAGAAGGCTTACAAGAAGGTGTTTGTTGTAAATGTAAAAACGGTAAAGATTGTAAATATTGTAGAGACGAAAAGAATTGTTCTAGCGAAGTAGACATTGAATTGGAAACCAGTGATAAATTTATAACAACAACTTCCCTTTGTTTTTCTGATTCAGACGAAGTCGGTGATTCAGAAGATGATATAAGCGGTGATTTAAAAGAAGAATTAGAAAAGAAAGAGGATGAAAGAACAGAAGATGAAGAAGATATGTATGATGATTTGAGATATGGTGAATACAATCCTGAATATACCAAAGAAAATGATTACTTATTTGGTATAAATTATTGGTACATACTAGTTCCAATAGTTATCGCAGCCGCGTGTGTAACATTTTTAACTGTAATGAAAAGTAAAAAAAATATCAGGGTATAATAAATGCAAACATTTGGTTCAAGAGCTGAAGTGTTTCACGGAACTGCGCTTAAAACAACCGGTGGTCTCGAAAAGAAGGATCTCTTACAAGATAAATATGGTTCAATCGTCAGTAAAGTGGCGAGAGAATCCGCTCTCAAGCGTATGAAAAGAGAGGGTAAAAAGGCACTCGTTAAAGTTTTCAAACCAAAAAAGAAAGGGTTTGGTCTCCAACCAAAAGAGGGTACAAAAAAATACAAAACGCTTATTAAGAAAATGTTGTAATAGAGTAAGTAACAATGACACTCACTAAGTGGAATGAATCCATACGGATCGCTAAAATTAAAATGGGTTTAGACCCAAAATCGTACATCATGATAAAAGGCAAACTCCTCAAAGAGGCACAGGCCATTTATCAAATGTTGATACTAAACGAAAAATTATAAAACAAATTGGAATCCCTTAAGTCTCTGTGGCTCATAAACCACGAGCGAGTTAAGTTTCCAAGAAACCCCGAATTTTTTATTCAAGAAGTATATACTCACCATTTCAACAATAGCTGTCCCTGAATTTCTCGAGTACAGACCATTTGTAATTTCATCGTATAAAGGTTTCTTTTCTTCATCATAAACGTGTGGTTTAACCTTATTATCTATAGTAGAATCAACTTTAACGCGAAACTTTGGTTCACGATCGGGTGATTCTTTGATATTCGAAAAAAACATTGGTTTTAATTCTTCTACGCTCATTGGTTTACCGAAAATATCTTCACTTTGGTCCGAAACACTTTGAATAACTTTATCTTCAACTTCACGCATACACTCATAAAACTTCTTAACAAAGTTACCGTCTTCGTCCCATCCTTTCATTGCAAAGTCGATATTATACTTGGTTGGACCAACCTCGGGCGTGAACCCTGAAATACCAAACGGCATATACATGCGCGGAAAAATGATTTTCATCGATTTATCTTCGGTATTACACAAAGAAATCTTTCGACCATCGTAGTTGGCAATTTTCAAGGTATCTTTAGCGTTTATAAACTTTGCCATTATTCTGTAAATGTATATGTACTGTAAACTTTAAGTACTATAATAACGAATATCTTTTCTTACATTTTCTATTTTCCTTTTTATTTTTTTTATTTTTTTATTATGATTATCAATTAATTGTAAAACCTTATTACGTTGGTTTTCCAAATCGTTTATCGTTTTAGTCGCGTTATTATATCTTTTAGTTTGTTGTTGATTCGTAAGTTTATCAAAATTAGTTTTATTAACTTTTATGGACCTCCACATATTGGTAAGTTCTCTGTATATTCTGTTCAACCTACTGATATCACTTTGCAGTCTAACTCGTTCAACGATTAAATCCGCGAGTTTCTCCTGTTTTTTTGAACGTTCGTGTGTTATACCATTATTGTTCAGATTTACAAAATTACTGATACCACCCATTTCTATATACTGAGATTACTTATTGGGTGATTTTTTTGGAGTACTTTGTTTTCTGGTCCTTTTAGGTTTTGGCTTTACATATCCCAATTGTTTCATCATATTGTTTATATTAAACTGTTCATTTATTCGTTTGAAAAAATTGTTTCCAAAAGTTTTTGGTTTTTTAGACGTTGCGGTTGATGTTGTGTTACTGTTACTGTTATTATTTTGCCTCGATCGTTTTAACATTTATATAGTCTGATATTTTATATACCATAAAGTAATGAACTGGTTAAGACTCAAAATCATAGAGATACATGTTTCGTATATGATGATGATGTACAATTTTAAAATGTTATTATATACAAATGCCAGACGGTAATACTAAAAAATCCATTAAGAAAAAGATCACAAATACGGTTAAGAAAGCTGTCAAGAAAGTGAAAGGTGCGCCTAAACGATCAACATGGAAATTGAAAAAGGCGCTTGCAAATAAACAAGTGATAAATTATGAAACGAAGTCGGGAAAACCTTTACATTTAGTACGAGCGAGCCTTGGTTATAGAAATAATACTACTGCAAAAAACCAAGAAACTGAAATGTTATACCATCTCGCTAAAATGAACTTAAACAATTTAAATCGGGCTGGTCGTCAAAATTTTACACGTAAACCTAAAGAAAAAAACATAGAATTATTGGGATACCCGTATAATTATTATAAATTGTCTGGATACAGAAATACTCACGACAAAATAAACACTATAAGTATACCTAAAAAGAAACAAGATGCATTGAGAAAAAAACTCGAAACAAAATTAAAAAAGAGAGAAAAAGAACTCGATAAAATAAATGTTAATGCTTGGGTAAAAGCTGGTCGAAATAGAGCGAATATCGAGAAAAGAAAAGTTTCAGCTATTAAATCTATTAATTCTTTACCGAAAAACATGCAAGAAATAATTAAACAAAAATACAAAGAAGGTGAATTTAAAAACATAAATAATATATTAGCTGAAAAAAATACAAACAAATTATTTATTTATGGACACCCCAACGCATCTAAAAAATTAAAATCTCTCATGTTTAAAGAAATTCAAGCTAAAAGACCAAATTTACCAAATTTACCAAGTAATATTAAAAAAGAAATATTTAAACGTTCTCTTACTAATAATGAAAAAAATATATATAATAGTAACAAAAAAAAGAAAAATAAGCCTAAATATATGTATAATCACACAACTGCTAAGACACCGTTCGAACGGCGTATTATTACGCGGAACACATAGAACACTCCGCTTCTAAACTAAACTGGATCGGGCGCGCCTTTGCTTTACTTCTAAGGTAATACATACCCGTTTTCAAGCCCTGTTTCCACGCGTACATGTGCATAGACGAAAGTTTTGAAACCGTCGGACTCTCGACGAATAAGTTCATACTTTGACTTTGGTCTATATATACACCTCTATCGGCAGCCATATCAATGATTGTTTTCTGACTCATTTCCCATACCGTCTTATACAGTTCTTTGAGATCATCGGGAATATCAATAATGTTTTGAACGGACCCGTTTGCCTTAACCATGAGATCTTTCATTTCTTTTGACCAGAGTCCAATTTTCTTTAAATCGTTAACTAAATGTTTGTTTACGACGACGAACTCACCCGCAAGGGTTCTTCTCAAATAAATATTTGTCGTGTACGGTTCGAAACACTCGTTGTTCCCTAAAATCTGGGACGTCGAGGCTGTAGGCATGGGTGCGAGTAAGAGACTGTTTCTCGTACCCTTTTTAACGAGTTTACGCATAGCATTCCAATCGTATCGACCACTGAAGTCTGGTTCGCGATCCCACATATCAAATTGGAGAATACCTTTACTGAAAGGTGATCCCTTAAACGTTTCGTACGCTCCGTACATTTCGGCGAGTTCACAAGACGATTCGAGAGACGCGTGGTATATTGTTTCGAAGATATCGCGGTTCAGTTTTTTAGAATCATCCGACCCGAACGTCATTCTTAACATGATAAACACGTCGGCGAGACCTTGAACACCAATACCAATGGGTCGGTGACGTATATTTGAACGTTTTCCGTTTTCGGTCGGGTAAAAGTTTTTATCGATAACCTTGTTTAAGTTACGTGTAACCATTTTCGTAACACGGTGTAATTCCTCGTGGTTAAACTCTTTCTTCTCAACGTCGACATATTTCGGTAACGCGATTGATGCGAGATTACACACAGCAGTTTCGTCCTTATCTGTATACTCTAAAATTTCTGTACATAGATTTGACGATTTAATGGTACCAATGTGTTTATGGTTCGACTTTTCATTACACGCGTCTTTGTAAAGCATATACGGTGTCCCCGTTTCACTTTGCGATTTAATAATAGACTTCCAAACTTCTACTGCTGGCATGGTTTTTGTTGCAAGACCCTCGTTTTCATACTTTTCGTAAAGTTCATCGAATTCTTTACCGTAAACGTCTGATAAACCTGGTGCCCTATCTGGACAAAACAAAGACCAATTACCGTTAGATTCGACTCGTCTCATGAATAAATCGGGTATCCACATAGCTGAGAAGAGATCGCGACATCTCGCTTCTTCGTCACCTTGATTGAGACGAATTTCGAGAAAATCCATAATATCGGCGTGCCATGGTTCGAGATATACGGCAATAGACCCTTTTCTTCTACCGGCTTGGTTTACGTATCTCGCGGTCGAATTATAAACTCGTAGCATTGGGATAATACCGTCAGATGTACCATTCGTTCCTCTAATATGTGATTTATTCGCTCTTACATCGTGAACATGTAAACCAATACCACCAGCCCATTTACTTATACGCGCGCATTCCTTTACGGTATCGTAAATACCGTCGATACTATCTTCTTTGTTTGCAATTAAGAAACACGATGACATTTGTGGCCTGTGTGTCCCCGCATTAAACAAAGTCGGTGTCGCGTGAATGAATAAACCCCTAGATAACGCATCATACGTTTCGAGAACATGGTCTATATCGTGACCATGAATACCGATAGCCACACGCATGTATAAATACTGAGGCGTTTCGATAATATCACCATCAATTTTTTGTAGGTACCCTTTCTCTAAAGTTTTCAGGCCAAAGTATCCAAATTCAAAATCACGTTCATGTTTAATATCTTCCTTAACTTTTGCAGAAACTTCTAACACTTCGTGTGTAATTATACCAGCCTTATGGAGTTTACGCATTGCTATATGAAAATTATTTGCAGCACGCTTCTGAATATTACTTGCAACAATACGAGTTGCTAAAATTTCATAATCGGGATCATTTGTTATTAAACCAATACAAACCTCGGAAGAAAGAGTGTCTATTTCATGAGTTTTAATTTCATCATACATAGACGAGAAAACTTGTTGCGCTACCATTGTTACATCTACATTTTCTGAAAGTTTATTTGTAAGCTTTGAAATCCTGTTGGTGACCTTGTTAAACTTTACGTCTTCAACACGACCGGAACGTTTTATAACTCTCATTTTATGATTTTATTTATACTTATTTTTTTATATTGATTGAATTACTCATTATCTTCATTGACATGACATTTGAAACCTTCACTTCTTATAGTAGTTGGTCCACGAGTTTCCGCCAATCTATTGGGCTGGAGTAAAGAGGAATTAACAAAAAATTTACCGTTTGGATCACCAACTTTGGCGACTGGTGGGTAGGATGCGACGAAACATGTTGGTGGTTTACATGGCATTTTTTCATAATTACTTGGTTTTGTATTGTATGCTTGGTCAAAATCAGCAGCGACTATCATTTATATTTACCAAGACTTTTTTTCCAGGACTATATTAAATGTGTGACGCTTTACATATAAATTCAATAAAACAATGTCCAACTCCCTTGAATACTTTATTCTTTTCCGAGTTCAATATAAATTTACTTCAACGAGCGATACGTCAGGACTTTAAAAATAAAACTGGCGTTTCCATAGATAGACAAAACAATGACGATTTGTATAGCATAATGCGTGTTGTTTTTATTAATAATTCAGGTGATGCAAATTCAAATGTACAGGAACAAGTCCGTTTCATGAACGGTATTGTAATAAAAACTGCTACAGGTCAGATACAAACGGGTGTTTCTCAGTATATGGGATATTTACACGACACTGATAAAAATGTAACACCAATAGACAGACCTATAAATACAAGTACGTATGGTAATAAAATGGGTAAAAATAACAAAATTGGTTTATAAATCACCAGTTAGTTTTATATCAACTGGGTCTGTTCCAATTGTTGGTGCTTCAATATCAATTTTGATTTCTGGTACATCAGTAGAAACACTAGGTTTATTTATAATATCTGAATTTAATTGAATAGTTTTTGTATCACATACTTTTGGGTACATATACTTGTAAATAATATAACTCAAAATAAAAATTAGTACAATACCAATAATAATTTTATACGATGTTTTCATTATAAATAAGGTTAATATTTTATTGATCGAAAATCAACACAGTATCAATACAAAAAATATATTATTCAATAGTAATAAAGATGAGTCAGTTAATGCTCGATGATCAAAATACAATGAATGATATAAATCCATTTACCAATGTTGATAATTTTTTCCCACCTGGTACAAGTAAACATACACTTGATTTTAAGAAATATAAATCACCAGATCACGAAGAAGGACAAGAAGAGTATGTTAGCCCAGCTTGCGGTGTTTTATCAAAGGGTGTTGGTAGACCCGGCTACAGAAAAGAAGAGTGTGCTCTATCTAGACCACTTCTTCCTAAAAGAAATATAGATAGGGGTTTAACGAATATAGAAAAAAATGAAATTGAAGTGAACAAAGGTTTAGAAAATGATAACACTGAACTGTATACTAGACTGGTTAGTATTTCGTGTCTTCTTCTATTAATTGTAATACTCTAAAGAGTTTTTGAAGCCTACTATTATTTGTTGAAGTTTTTATAATATCTGGGAAAGTTGTTAAACAAAATTCTTTAACCATTCGTTTTTGCCAAGAACATACCGGGTTTATAAGAGGTGGAATAAAGGTTCTATCTAATATTTTAACTGAATTCATAATCCTGATTAACGAAAAAATATTCCTGTTTTCAAATAAAACGTTTTCCAATTGAATAGAAACACATCTTCTAAGCGTTTCTGTCGTATTGTTAACCATGGTATTTAAAAACTGTTCGTACCTTAAAGATTTACCACTCTTATGTACTGTATATATATTAGTGGAACCTATTAGATTCGTGTTAAAATGATCTACAAACGTTTCGTAACCAAATCCTTCTAGATATTTATCGTATTTAATTTCAATTTCAATTTCATTATTTTCGACATTAATAAATTGTTTAGCAGATTTTACAAAAGATGTCATATATTGTTTAAATTACTACTTTTCTTTTTAAGTAGCTAAACCATACCAAATTTCTTGTCAGCCTTAAACTCAAGTTTTTTGTTTAAATCTTTTATTTCCTGTTCCTTTTTCAAATTCATTCCGCTACACTCGTGAATTTCTAAAACGATACACCGAGAACAA
>Ga0213862_10000914_pt1 | contig 12365 bp, 11 predicted proteins | sample PICome_7_FD_160092 | JGI IMG/M metagenome (GOLD analysis project Ga0213862, IMG submission 160092) | Coastal seawater microbial communities near Pivers Island, North Carolina, United States - PICO266 | ecosystem: Environmental > Aquatic > Marine > Coastal | place: USA: North Carolina... | reverse complement strand
AGAACTTGGCCAATCCATTCTCTTACAGCCCAGTATGCTTTGTCGGCATGGTTTCGGAAAATTTTTGTAGCAATTCCAAGCAGTGGCAAGATTAAAAAAGAAAGAAAAGCTAACTGAACATCGACTAAAAATACCGCAACAGTTGCGCCAAAAATTGTCAGCAATGCTGTAATAACACTACTTGCTCCCTCTCTTGCAAACTCATTCAAGCTCTGCATATCAGATGTCATTCTCGCCACAAGTACACCTGTTTTGTTTTTTTCAAAATAGTTTATGTCTAGAGATGAAAGATGTCTGAATAATTTCTCTCTAATGCTTCTTACGTAAGACTCCCCAACAAGCCCGATAGCTAACAAGGCCTTGCTTGCAACAAAGTAAAGTAAAACTAACGTAACAAAATAGTAGAAACTTTGTTGAAGAAGGTATTCATAATCAGATTTTAAGACACCATTATCTATCCCTCTTGAAATAAGTTGTGGTCCAACCATCCTTAAACCTGATCCAGCAAGAGCAATTAATGAACTCCATAAAAATGGTCTATTAATTTCAGGAACTAATTTGTAAGATCTAATGAAGGTATTCTCACTCATTTGTTGCTCCAGATGTTTGGTTCTCTAAAAAAAGAGCTTTATAACTCTCAACCGTTTCCATTAGAGTTGTGTGGCTACCTTGAGCTTTGACTTTTCCTTCTTCTATGAAGACCACATCATCACACAGTTCGATTGTAGGAACTCGGTTTGTAATTATTAGTGTTGTCATATCAGACATTACATTTTTTAATTCATTTCGTATTTCCTCTTCAGTAGAAGCGTCAACTGCTGATAAGGCATCGTCTAATACAAGGATTCTTGGTTTTCTGAGTATCGCACGGGCTAAAGCTATTCTTTGTCTTTGACCACCAGACAACCCATAACCTCTCTCCCCAACTTTTGTTTCATACGACTCAGGTAACTGAGAAATGAACTCATGAGCTCTAGCAATGTTTGCGGCATCTTTAATTTGATCTTCAGTCGCTGTATCTGTGCCCAGAGAAATATTTTCTCTCGCACTATTCGAGAAAAGAAAACTCTCTTCAAAAGCTAAACTGACTTCTGATCTTAATTCATCAAGTTTTACCTTATTAATATCAACTCCATCAATTTCTATAGTTCCAGATTCAATGTCATAAAGTCTTGGTAGTAAATATGCAAGGGTAGATTTTCCTGAACCTGTAGAACCAACAATTGCTACTGTTTTCTTACCTTCAATTTCAAATGACAAATCCTTAAATATACTATCTTTTCCATATTTGAAGTTAACATTACTAAATCTTATGCTTCCATTTCCATCTTCTGGAAAGCCAATATTTGTTTCATCGTCGATAATTGTTGGTTCTTCATCGAGTAATTCTAGAATTCTGATTCCTGCAGATACGCTTGATGGTATTTCAGATAAAAACCATGCTGTTATTCTCAATGGCCACAAAAGGAGGAAAACATACTGAGTAAAAGCTATGAAATCACCAAGTGTTATGAATTCATTTATTGATAAATATCCACCAAGTAATAATACAAGTAAGGTTATGAGCATTGGGATTAATTCAAATAATGGCACAAACCTTGTTCTAAGATTTAAATACTCCAGTGACGTGTCGTAAATATTTGAAATTGCAGATTCTACTTTTGAGGATGCAAGTTCTTCATTCCCGAAAGCTTTAACAACTCTAATTCCCCCTAATTGTTCTTCTACTTCTGTAGTCATTCCTGCCTCAGCTTCTTTAACTCGTAAGGAAACACCCATTGCCTTAGAAGAGAAATTCGAGGCAAGCCATAAGACAGCTGGTATGGAGAGCAAAACTAGAGATCCCAGCGGTAAGCTCAAGCTGAGAAGCGTGATACTGAGGATAACTAATAAAAGGATGTTTGCTGTTGCAAGTGGTGCGATTGCAAATGCTAATCTTACCTGCGATGCGTCACTTGAAGCTCTTGCCATCAATTCGCCGGTTGGAACTTTGTCGTGAAACTTGAAAGCAAGCTTTTGCATGTGGGTAAAAATTCTATTACGTATTCCTGCTTCAACATTGAAAGAAACATGCATTGAATAATATCTTCTTATCCCAATGGTTGATGCTCTGATGTATCCAATTACCAACATAAAAGAAATAAAAATAACTAACATTTGTTGATCTTCTCCAACAATCCCATCATCTATAACTCTTTTAATGATGTATGGCTGAATTACAATTAAAAAACACCAAATTACAGCAGAAAGCATTGAAACAATAAAGCTTTTTTTGTTTTCCTTTACACCCTCTTTGTAAAACTGAAGTGCTTTTTTAAATTCTGGTGTTTTGAAGACTTTGAACATTTACTCAGTTTATATGATTTAAAATTTTATAAATAAACGCTCAAGACTTTGTGCATTATTTCACAAGCGCGCTACTCTCCTACTTATGGATAAAGTACTAAATAACAAAATTGAAAATGTTTTAGATTCTGCAGACAGAATGTTTATAGCTACCAGTGTTGGTGGTAACTCTTCTGGAGCTTCTGTATTTTTTAGTAGAGACGGAGAAGATCTTGTATTCTTCACCTTTAATCCAACAAGAAAAGCTGAACAAATAAGACTAAACCCACGTGTTCATGTTGTTATCTGGCCTAAAGGTCAAGAAGGAATTGAAGGCCTTCAAATTGATGGTGAGTGTTACAAAATAAAAGATGAAGATGAAAAAAAGAAAGCTTATGAACTCGTACTAAATACCACAGAAGCTTTTCAAGAATATATGGAAGATGATTTCCTTATCAAAAATGACGTCGTTGGGTATTACCGCGTTAAGCCAACAACTATTAAGTATGTAAATTTTTATGAAGAAGAACAATTTCAATGGAAAACTATCCCTGGGAATAAAACTTCAGCCCTCAAAATGGCATTCAAGTTAGGTTTAAAAAGAATTGGTTTGTGGTTGAGAACAGTTAGAGCCCCCTTTCTAACGGCTACATTTGCTCCAATATTTATTGGTGCAGCTGTAGCGTGGAGCGATCTCAAAGATAATGGTATTGCCGAGAACTGGTCATGGAAAATGTTCTGGTTGGTTCTCGGTGGTGCATCTTTAGCTCAAGTCGCTACAAATGCTTCCAACGACTTTTTTGATCATACCTCTAATGCAGATGAAATTAACAAGGTTGCTAGCCCATTTAACGGTGGAAGTAGGGTAATCCAAGTAGGTTTAATGACTCCTGGACAGGTATTGATAACTGCTCTTGTGAGCATAGCCGGAACTGTTGGCATTGGGTTGTATCTTAATCAACAAGTTAGTGGTAACTTCTTTGGTAACACTCCAATACTTTGGACAGGAATAATTGGTACGTTTTTGGCATTGGGATATACAGGTGACCCTGTACGACTTGGATACAAGGGATTTGGAGAAATAGCTATTGCTTTAGGCTTCGGTCCAATTATGGTTATGGGTGCTCATTATGTATTAACTGCTCCTATTCATAATAATGTCTTAGGTTTATGGAATTGGGTTGAGGCTCTTATTGCATCAGTACCTATCGCAATACTGGTAATGCTTATAGTGTGGATTAATCAATTTCAAGATGCCCCATCAGATGCGGCAGTTGGAAAAAATACTTGGGTGGTAAGAACAGCAGTCAACGATGGTTGGATGAGATTAGAAAAGCCACTTTCTTTATACAAACAATTTATGGTTGAGGCCTTCTTGGCAGTAGCAGCGATTGGATTACTAGGTATGTTTACTGATTATGGAACAGTCTATGCTTTTGCAGCATTATTACCTGTACTTCTTGTTTGGAAAGCTTTTAAAATGGCTGATGAGTGGATGATTAAGTGGAACAACCCAGATGCTGATAGACAAAAAGTACCTTATGAGCTTTTACTAGTTAATGTATCAACTATTGGGATTCACTTCCTAACAGGAATTTTGATTTCTGTAGCTTACATTCTATAGCTTGTCTCAGTCTGCAAACTTTTCAAAAATATACAAATTTTATGATGGGATAAACTCACTGCTAACACTTGGTTTTGATAAATCTTGGAGAAATAAAGCTTCTTTAAACTTAAAAGGTAAGAAAGTTTTAGACCTAGGAAGTGGTACGGGCGCTGCGGCAAAACAGCTTATTAATTATGAGGTAACTGCATTAGATCCAGATGAAAACATGCTTTCTTTAAATGAGATAAAGAACAAGGTGGTAGGAAGTGCTGAAAAGCTTCCCTTTGAAGATAATTCTTTTGATGGTGTGTACTGTGCTTTTGTCTGGAGAAATATTACAGATATGGATAAATCTTTTGCAGAAATTAAAAGGGTTTTAAAAGAAGATGGAGTTTTTGTCTTACTTGACATGACAAGACCAGTAAATATATTTACAAAGACTCTTCACCAGATCGCAACATTTTTTACTCTTCATTTGATAGGAATCATTACATTGAATTTAAAACAGTATAGGTTTCTCCATACGTCTCTTGATAAACTAGACCCTCCCGAAGTTTTTCTAAAGCAAAGTGACTTTAATGAAATTTCAATTCAAAGAATGGGCATATTTGGCTTTGTGTATTTAGCTGTCTTAAATAATTAGAAAATTATCTACTCTCTAAAGCTAGCTGCACTAATAGTTGTCCAACTGCATCTTGAGGTAAGTTACCAGTTCTTCTAGCCTTAACATTTAACTCATTATCAAGGAAAACCCAGTAAGGAAAAGCTGTCAACCCGTAGGCATCGCCTATTGTTCTATCTAGATCGTAAATCTGTGTTTCGCTCCAGCCTTCTCGTTCTAACCATTTTTGAGGTGGATAGTTGTCTCTTGCTCTATCAATGGAGGTAGCAATAGCAATGATTTCTACACCCTCAGGCACTCCAATGGTATCAACCCATTCCTGAACAGATGGAACTTCATCTTGGCAAAATCCACACCAGTGAGCTAAGAATATGAGAGCTTTTGCATTTCCATTTTTTTCAAGAGAAATAATCTCAGAGTTTTCGTTTGGTGCTGAAAATGTTGGTGCTGGAAGTCCAATTGAGACATTGTCATCATTCTCGCCGGCAAATACGGGTAGTGGATCTCCTGATACCGTAACCTCCCCTTCAGGAAGTCCAGCTGCATTAGGTTCCGTGCTCAACGTAACTCCAACAGCTATAGCAAAACCAATAACTAAAAGTATTCCCCCCGCTATTAGAAAATTTTTATTCAATGTTCTGTCTCCTTGCATATTCATAATACAACAGAGAAATAAATATCGTAAAAAAACCAGTTGCTCCCATAACCGGGATACTTATGAATCCAAAAATATCTACATATTTTAAGTTACATGGAACGTCTATTGCGCAAGAACCACCGCCGCCACCGCCATTTTGTAAATAAATATGGTATAAACTTACAAAAAAACCACCTAGGCTTAAAAAGCCAAATTTGTAGAAGGTGTTTTTAAAAAGAGAAATTATAAGTACTATCGCAATTGGGTACATTAAATAACGCTGATACCAGCAAAATTTACAAGGGATAAAGCCAACAACTTCTGAGTAAATTATGCTGCCTATTGCTGAAAAGGTGGCAACACTTGTAGCGAAATTTAAAAACTGATCTGTTATAAATTTACTAAATGTTTTTTTTGTGATGTATAGGTATAAGATCCCTATTGAAATAATCCAGGCAGTTACTGTAAAAAAACCGAAAAGAGTATTAAAAAAAATTACTGTGTCCATTTATATAATTCTACCTAAAAAAAAAGATAGGCGGACATTGCCGCCTATCTATAAATTTGTTAAGAGTTAAAGTTAGACTTTTTCTCCTGATTTTATTCTTGCCATGTTAAGAACTAATACACCAAGACCGACTTTGTTAACAATGTCTGCAATTGTGTATAGAAGTTCTCTTAGGTCTGTTAACTCTGCGCTAACTACTGGGGCTAAGAACCCAAGTGGATAAATTATCCAACCTACAAGAATTAGGTTTTTGATACTTTGGAATGCTACTGCTTCATCACCTTTTAGTGAATCGCCTTCTGATTGCAGTGCTCTCATTAAGTATGCATATGCTGCCATTGATACAACAAAACCAATCCAGTATTGTGTATCTCCTGCTTCGGCTGCTACTTCACCATAGTAACCTCCACCAATCATCACTAAAGCACCTGCACCCATAGTTCTAACTTTTTGTGCGTATTCTGCGCCTTTGGACGTTACGGCTAATACCTCAACGAACATCAATGGAACTGTAAGTACCCAGTCAACATATCGTAATGGTGTATCGAAATCTCCAGATGCAAAAGAAACTGTCATTTTTTGGTAGTGATACCATGCTATTCCAGTCACTAGAGCTGAGATGTATACACCTCTTCTGAATTTCGGATCAACTTCTCTTGATGACATTAGAAGGAATACTGTCCCTGCAAGCATTGCTACGGTTGCCACCATAAAAAGTCTGTATGTAAGTTCGGCCATTTTAAGCTTCTCCTTTTTTAGCTTTTTAAAGTTCTTATTATCTAAATATAATATCTTTGTGAAAGTATTCACAATATATTGGAAATTTTTTCACAATTTCACAAGGAGGTGAGTTAGGCTTTAAGATCCGTATTTTTCAAGGTAACTATCTAATTTAAACTTTTTTGCTGTATTTTCTGAAGTCATGTAACGTATTTTCCCATAAATCTTTCTTTCAGGACCCCATGCCCTGTCGTAACGTCCTAAAGTCCAAAACACACCTGAATATGAGTTTGGATCTCTTCCATCTAAAGCAAATCTATCGTTTAAATCAATCATGTAAGAAAGAGCCAGCTGTGGATTTGGTACCCACTCCAATATTTTTTTTGCCCAAAGCATCCTAAGATAATTATGGATGATACCTTCCTCTCTTAGTTGTGTTTGAGCAGCGTTCCATATTTCATCATGCGTTTCTGAATTCACTAACTGAGATAATGTGTATGTATGTTCTCTGGGGTCGTTCGCGTGCTCCTCTAAAGTCTTGATTGCCCATTGTGGTAATGAAGAATATTGATCGTAATTGGCTCTCGTAACACATGTATGATACCCAAGCTCTCTCCAGGTTATAAGTTCATCAAAAAAACTTTCTAAATTTTCAGATCCACCCCACCAGCCCTGTCTTCTACCTACAAAAGCTGGATTGATATTTTCTGGAGACCATGATTCAAGTTCATTAACTTTGACAAAAATTTCATAAGGAGAAATATGGCCAGCATGAAGATATGGAGAAAGCCTGCTACTTGCATCCTCTGATGGATGGCTTCTTAATGTTGCATAATTTAAGTATCCATTTTGTAAAAAGTAATCAAGTCTTTCTTTTGCTTTTTTGTAACCACCTATTATCGGACTCTCTTTAACCGTCTTATCAATATTTAAGTCACGCAAGAATTCCTCTTGATTGAAATTTTTAAAATCTATTTTTTTCCACTTATTTTCAATATCTTCAACATGCTTATCGTCAAATTTAACTTTTAATTCCTTTAGTGGTTCCTCTTTTGGTACGTCTACTAGAAAATCTATTAAGTTTTTATGTAAATATCTCCTAAAATCATGTGCTCTCACATACTCTTTTTCTGCAATACGAATTGGTGCTAGTCCATTAGCGTCGACTAATTCATATCTTGTGTTAACAATACCTTTAGCTTTCGCAGTCATTTGTGGAACAAAATAAGTTGGATAATCGTCAGTCACAACTGCAGCAGCTTTTTCAACTAACTGTGCCAAAAGCTCATCGCTTGCTCTTGGTGTTTCTTCAATGTAGGGGTAATAGTATGCATTTGTCTTTTCAATATTTTCAGATACATCTTTCATTCCCTCTAGAAAGAATTTATGGAATCTGACACTAGACATAGGATAATCCAGAATAAGTGGTTCAAATATCAGTAAAGGCTTCGATAGTTCATTAGCTATCTCAACAGCTCTCTCTAATGCAAAATTATATGAGGTCCTCTTAAAGTTGATAATCCAATAGAGTACGTAATCTTTATCTAGATCTGGTTCAACATCTTTTAATACTGTAATTCTATTGTTTGGTACTCCAGGCATACTCAATTATAAATGTGAAATGGTTTTTAAATTAGACAGTTTATGTCTAAAATATAAGAAGTTATGGGCGCAATTAAAATTAAAGATGTTGGAAAAATCTATCCAAACGGGACGAGAGCTCTCGAAGATGTCAATATAGAAATTAATGATGGAGAGTTTGTAGTTCTCGTTGGTCCATCAGGTTGTGGTAAAACTACCTTGCTTCGAATGGTTGCTGGATTAGAAGATATTACTGAAGGCGAAATTTCAATTGGTGAAAAAGTAGTTAACGAAGTTGCTCCAAAAGATAGAGACATCGCTATGGTTTTCCAAAACTATGCACTATATCCTCATATGTCTGTATATGACAACATGGCTTTTTCTCTAAAATTAAGAAAACTTCCAAAAGAAGAGATTGATAAAAAAGTAAAAGATGCCGCTAAAACACTAGAAATTAGCGAACTCTTAGATAGGAAACCTAAAGCATTATCAGGTGGTCAGAGACAACGTGTTGCAATGGGGAGAGCTATCGTTAGAAATCCAGAAGCATTTTTAATGGATGAACCGCTTTCAAACCTAGATGCAAAACTAAGAGTTCAAATGAGAGCTGAACTAGGACAACTTCATACTCAACTTGAAACAACAACATTATATGTAACACATGATCAGGTTGAAGCTATGACTATGGGTGATAGAGTTGCCGTTATCAGAAAAGGCGAGCTTCAACAGATAAACACACCTCGAGAAATTTATCTATACCCAAAGAATATTTTTGTAGCTGGTTTCATAGGAAGCCCAGCAATGAATTTTGTCTATGCAGATGTAAAAATCTCAGGCAAAAAAGCTGAACTTTCTTTTGGGGACGAATTAATAACTTGTGATGGAGAGTCTGCAAAAAAACTTGAAAAAATGGATGGTGAGCAAATAGTTCTAGGTATAAGGCCAGAAGCCTTTGAGGATTCAAATTATGCTAAGGATTCTGAATATTCTGGCTCTATAAGTATTAAAGTAACCTTACTTGAACAGCTAGGTTCTGATTCTTATTTACATTTTTACAAAGATATTAAGCCTGTACAAACTGAAGCTATTGAGGAGATTTTAGCTGATGAAGGAGAAGATATAAGCCTTCTAGGAGATCAAACAAAATTTATTGCAAGGATAAATCCAAACTCAACAGCTAAAGAAGGTGAAGAAATCAAACTGTCAGTAGATCAATCAAAATTGCATTTCTTTGACCCGGATACAGGAAATGCACTTTAACTAATAATCGCTATCTAGTTCTTCCGTAATTTCCTCAATGTACAAGCTCTCAAATTCAATATATTTTGTTAATGCATACCACAAACTGTCAGAGCCAATCCTTCTTTCCATAAGTTCTGAGGCGTCAAATCTGAATAAATCATTGTCTAATGATGCTTTAATTAAGTTTGTCTCCTTAAGGGTCATCTGATTTTTAAGAGACTCAATATTTGAATTTTTATTGGCTGCTATAAATTGTGAATCATCTTTATCCATCCAGTTCTTACCAAAATTATCTGATACAAGTAAATTAATGATTTTACTTGTATCAGCTTCTGTATTCAGACCAATTAATACATCACCTATGCCAACCATTGCATTTTTATTATTTGCTGAAGGCAGCTTAAAAAAGTCATAATCTATTCCATAATTTGCATCTTCAGGCATGTAATAACTTGCAAAATGTCCCGACCAGCTAAAAGTACATGAATTACTATCATCGAGTAAATTACGAAAATTATTTCTAAACTCTTTTCTGACCATACGCTTATTGCCGCCATAAACAGCATCCTCAATAAAAATCAATTTCCCTATATCTAGTATCGACAAAGTAATTTCACTGGTGCTTGATAACTTGTCCTGCTTAAACCATTCGTCATAAACCGATGGACCATATTTATGAAGAATTGTATCTTCTAGCCAGTTTGTTGCGATCCAACCCGTTGAAGCCCCACTTTCAATATCCATACACCATAGCGGCAAGTCTTCATAAGAGTTTTCCTTTGTAAACTTAACCATGTCTTCATAGGAGTTAAAGGTCGGTGATCCTAGTGCCTCATATTTACTTACGTCATACCATACAAGTGAGTTTGGAAGCAATCTAAACCAAGCTCCATAATTCTGCTTATCTTGTTTAGAAGTTGTTATCTCCTGTAAATGCTGGGTGAAGATTTCATTCATTAATGAGCTATCTAAATAATTAACTATTGGAAGGGCAATACCTCTTTGACCTAAGTTAACAACACCTTGTGGATTAGGTATCAAAGCAATATCTAAATTATGATCTGGGTTTTTAATAAGGTGAGTCTCAATATCGTTAAATGGTTCATAGGAAATTTTAATTCCTAAATCCTCAGCCATTAAATCAAGCTCTTCTTCGAAATACTCAAGTTGAGGAAAATTTGGTCCACCAATTTTTATGTCTGTTGGTTGGTAAGCAATATAAGACAATACTGCTGTGGTTATTAAAAAAATTGATACAAATTTAAAATTATCTTTTAATCCCATAAAAATGCTGCACCTCTCACTCCACTGCTGTTTCCATGTTGAGCTTTTACTATAGGAGTTAGAAAAAAGTCTGATGCTATGTATGGAATTATTCTCTTAGGGATTTCGTCATACAATTCAGGTATATCAGACATACCTCCACCGCAAACAATTACTTCAGGGTCCAAAATATTGATAAAGGTACTAAAACTTCTGGCGACTCTTTCAAAATAGTTGTCCATGACAGTACTAGCCAACTTATCATTTTCTCGATAAAGGCTGATAATCTCCCTTGAGGGAATCTTTGTTCCCTTCAAGTGCTCATAGTATTGTTCAAGACCTGGACCGGAAATAAAAACTTCAATAGCTCCAATTCTTCCACAATGTCTCTTTATTCCTTTTTCGTAGTCATCCATTGGTCCCGGTATTGGGTTCTGTCCCCATTCACCTGTAAGCTTATTCGGACCCTCGATCAACTTTTCATCTACAACATATCCAGCACCGACTCCGGTTCCTAATATGACTGCAAAAACACTACTATAACCTTTTCCAGCTCCATCAATCGCTTCTGATAAAGCTAGGCAGTCAGCATCATTTGCTATCTTTACTTCATATCCAAGCATGGATTCTAAATCTTTCTTCACTGGTTTGTTTTCCAAGGCCTTGGTGTTAGATACTTGAACAAGTCCCGTTTCTGGGTGTAAAGATCCAGGCATTCCAATTCCTACGGTGAAGTTTTCATAAGATGCAGAGATTTTCTTTATTAAGTCAACGACACCCTTAATTATTGCCTCGTAATCATCTTGAGGAGAATCTACTCGTAATCTATTTATCTCAGCCCCATCAGAAGAATTAATGAGTACTGCTTCTATTTTTGTGCCGCCCCAGTCAACGCCAATTTTCATTTTATTTACTCAATTCGAAAGTTAAGCTATATTTTTCTATTTTAGTAGCACCTAGCTCTTGAATTTGATTATTTTTATTAACTAGCCATAAATAGGGTGCATCAGGATAATTTTGAGCGTAATCAGTAGCTACTCCAACAAAAATCTTCTCACCATCTTCAAGATTTATAGTCAAAAAGCGAAGATAGTAGTAATAATTATTACAACCATCATTATTTTCAGGATTTATTACACCACTTACTGAGTTTTTAAAGTTGTTATTCTTCTTAAGTTCGATACTTACTTCTCCTGGACCAAATTTATCCCAAACTGGTCCTACGCAGAGGCTTTGTATGTCTGTCTCATAGTTCTCTCTAAATTTGAGGTCAAAAACAAGCGAGTAACTTTGTATTTGTTCAAAGCTTTTTGGAAAACTTTGAACTTGTAAATTAATCTGATCATTTGATTCTTCTATATTAAAAATGAGTTTGGTATCAATACTACTTAAAACATCTGTATCGATATAAGATTCAAATACTTCAATTTCATATTCACTAGTAGTACTAGTAGAAGAACAACATATTAATAAAGAAAGTAAAAAAGCTTTATATGGGTTTCTCAACCCTTTACAGCTCCTCCGATTAATCCCCTAATGAAAAATCGTTGTAGTCCAAAGAACACAGCTAAAGGAACAATGATTGATATAATCGCTCCTGAGGTTCTTAAATGCCAGGCTTCTCCAAATCTACCAACAACAATTTGAGACATGTGAGAAGTTACAACTAAGTTTTCTGGTTTGTAAATACCTAAGAAAACATTGGCGACGAGAAAATCATTGTATACCCATAGGAACTGGAATGTTCCAAAAGCGGCAATTCCTGCAACTGAAAGGGGTAGAACTAATCTAAAAAATGTGGTGAAGTGACTTGCGCCATCAATCTTTGCTGATTCAATCACACTCTTTGGTAGTCCCATCA
>Ga0213862_10000912_pt1 | contig 12371 bp, 3 predicted proteins | sample PICome_7_FD_160092 | JGI IMG/M metagenome (GOLD analysis project Ga0213862, IMG submission 160092) | Coastal seawater microbial communities near Pivers Island, North Carolina, United States - PICO266 | ecosystem: Environmental > Aquatic > Marine > Coastal | place: USA: North Carolina | collected... | reverse complement strand
TAAATTGAACCTAAAGTATGAGATAATAATGTAGTTTGGGCATTATGTTTGGGAATAATTAAATTATGTTTGACAAGATTAATATTAGATGTAATTTTATCAGTACAATTAATATTTTTTGATACATTTAAATTATTTGTAATAGTTGTATCTTTATAGGGATTAATACCACCCATAGGAAGCCATTGTGAATTATTAAAAGCTTCATATAAATTACTAGAAGTATTAAAATAAATAGACCCAGGTTTGCTAAATGAATTTGTTTCTCCTATTGGAACTTGTAAGATGTTAGATATATGTTGATTTTTGGTTTGAATAGTATTATCTGAATGAATATAGGAACGAACTTTAAGATGATCAAAAGCTAATGATGAATGTTTAAAATCAACTAAATTTGAAATATTTGTAGGTCCATAAAAATTAGTAGTTCCATAAAAATCAGAACTTCCTTTTGATATAATACTATTTGTATCTAATAAAATAAATTGGTCAGAAACAGATAAATTACCAATTAAGTTTATATTAGAATGAACAGTAATTTTTTTATTAAACTGTGTTGATTTATGGAATTGTATATTTTCGGTAGAAGTATTATTAGGGAAATTAGCAATAATATCATTTTCATTTGTAGTATCATTATTTGCTATAAATGTGGTTCCATTTATAATGGAATTACTAGATGTGTTTATATTTTTCAAAATTAATGTAGATTTTGAAGTTGTAGGTAAACTATCTGAATATGGATTAGGTACATTATCAAGTAAATAATAATTTTCGTCGGTATCTTTTCTAATTAATCCAGTATAATTAGTAGTTTTTTTAGCTATTAATAAACCCCTATCACGGATATCATTTTTAGTATTAGCAATAGTAATAATAGGGTCATTAATATCTAAATGATTTGTAATAATTAAGGCATGATTACCTGAAACAACTAAATTTCCTGAAACGGTAATATCTTTAGTAAAAAGAGCGTCAGTAACATTAATATTGTGTAAAACATTTAGATTGCCTTTTATAGTATTATTTCCTTCCATAGTTACATTTTGAAAAGTTGAATGAGTATTTTTAGCAGTAAAATTATTATTAATAGTCAAATCATTAATAATAGAATTATTGAGAGTTGTTGTTTCTAAAACATTTAAGTTTTTTTTAATTAATACATTTTGATTAATAATAGAATTACCGTAAATATTTAAATTTTTATGAAATATTGGTTCATTAGCGTGAATATTTAAATTATTATAAAATGTAGTATGTTTATTATTTACTAATGTATTAGAAATAGTTACATCTTTAATAAAACTGGTGTTAGAATTTATATGTGATGAATTAAGATTATAAATATGTAAATCAGCTAAGTTAGATAAATTAGTTAAATCAGGTTCATTATCAGATTTTTCATTTATATCTCTATATAAATGAAATTGAGATGATGCGGGTGTTCTTATTAAACCTGAAAATTTATCTTTATGAGCAACAACAAAACCACCATAATGATTATCAACTGTAGATTTAGATTGATTAGTACCAAAAACAATTAATGGATCAGATATTAAAGTTTTTTCTGAAATTATATTTACTTTAGAACCATAAACAGTAAGATTACCATAAACATTAAGATTTTTTGAAATAGTAGTATTACCACCAATAAAAACATTTTTTTTTATACCAGCACCACCTAATAATTGAAAAGAACCACTTGTAGTGTTAGATGAATCTTCTGTATAGTTCATTTTAAATTTATGATTAGAATACATTGGTCCATGAAATGTGGTATCTTTAAAAACAATAAGATTTTTATTTGTATAAATGTTATCAGCGATTAATTGTCCTTTTAATTGAGAATAATTATTTACAATTAAATCATTTAAAGTAGTTTGTTTAATAACATTAAGATTTTTGGTTATAGTTGTATTTAAATTTAGAAATATATGTGGTTGTTTTGTAAAAATATTATAATCTTTATATAATAAATTTCCTTCCATTTATAATAATACTATATTTTTAAAATATATAAAAAATATTTTTAGTTTAAAAAAGTAAATTTATATATTAATAAAAGTTATAATGGATAAACTTAATTTATATATATATAATTTAGATGAAGAAATAATAGAATTATTAAGTATCCGACAAGAATTAATGACCAATTCAAAAAATTTTAAGGTATTAGAATTGGGGGGATATAATATGCAAAATGAATTTGTATCAAAATTAGATTATCGCATATTTAATTATGAGTTGCAAATTGAAGCGGAAAAAAATAAAAAAACATATAGAAAATTATTTAATGAAAATTTAGAAAAAACTAATGAAGAATATGAAACATTAAATTTAACTCGTATGATAAAATATTCATATATACAATTTTTATTTGATTTATGTGAATATGGTAATGATGACAAAAATGAATTTACTTGTAATTTAGATATGGAACTTTTATTTAAATTATCGGAAAGAATTCATTTAGGTTATGAAGTAATAAAATTAAAATATTTAGAAAATATGGATTTTTATGATAAATTATTTCAAAGTTCAAATTCTTCATTAATACTATATTATTTATCCAATTCTATTTATCAACCAACATATTTGGATATTTTAAAAGATAAATGTTTAAAATATAATGTATGTGAAGTTTTAGTATGTAGTTTTTATAAAAATATAATAATACCATATTACAATGAAATTCAATTAAATTTTTGTTTAAATATAAAAAAACTTAAAAATATAGAAAATATATAAATTATATTTATATTTAATAATTTATATTTAATAATTTATATTTAATAATTTATATTTTTAAATAAATCCCGAAATAACTTTAATATATTTAATTAATAAATCTTGATTGGTTTGAAACCCTAAACGAATATATAAATCCCCAGTTGAACCATTTGGTAAATAACAATATTTTTTTTTGTTAGTAGAGGGATAATATAAATTTAAACAACCAGTATCATCTATATTTTTAGTATTATTATTAATACCAATATTATTAATACATTTATTAGCATTTAACCATGATGTATTAAATTGGGAATTAGATAAATTATGTATTTTAAGATGTAAAGTAAAATTAGATGATAATATTTCTGTGGAATTAAATTCTATTAATTCAATTGTAATTTTATTAGTATCATTTAATAAATTGGAATATTTAAAAGTAATATATCTTTTATTGAAAGAAGGTATTACAGATGAATAATTATAATAAGTTAATATATTATTATAAAAATAATTTGAATAATTTTGGAAGGCATTAATATTATATGGAGTAGAAAAATATCCATTTGTTAATTGTAAATCTAATGTATTAGTAATATTTACACTATGATTAAAAGTATTTCCAAAATCTACACTGGGTGTTGAGGGATAAGTTGTATTGCCAGATGTTACATATAAACCATATTGTCCGGATGGATTATTTATATTATTTTTTGTTTCAATAGATTGTGAATCAATATTAAGTTGAATTGGAGTAGAAGTTTTATAAACGGAAGATTCTCCGTGTAAATTATATGGAATAATATTAAGATGTAAATTATTAGTAGATTGGGTTGTATTTATATTAAGACTAATATTTTTAAATAAAATATCAGAAGTATTTGGTAATATTATTTTACCATCAGTATTATGTTTTGTATCATCTAGATTTTTATAAAACATAGAAGATGAATTTTTAATTAAGTCGGATGTTATATTTAGATTTGAACTAAATGTTTGGTTTAATGAATTAGTTGAAAATATATTAAAATGTTTTTTATCACTTCGTAAAAAAGTATTTGTTATATTATGTGAAATAAAATCAAAATTAATATTTCCTGATAAAAATGTTGGAACGCCCGAAATAGTTTCTGTTTGATAATCAGATAATGAAGAAATATTAATATTAGAAACGGCGGCAAATGTATTTAATTCTTCAATATGTAATTTAAATAAATTTGTATTATAATTAATATTAGAATAAGGTAAATTTTGAAATATTTGTAAAGTATAAGGATTTATAGAAGGTTTAAAATAATTTTGTGGATTATAAAATTCAATATGAAAATCTCCCTTTTTATAAAATCCTTTATTAAAATCATCCGAATAATAGTCATTTTCATTATTAATTATAATATTTGTTTTGTCAGTAAAAGAAGTAGAAGTAATAGAATGAGAAAAACCATCTAAATTTAAATTAGAATAAATAGAGGTGGAATTATTATTTAATATAGTTATTAATTTTGTAGTATTTTCATCTGTAGTGGAAATATTTTCATTAATACGTAAATTTTCTAGGGAGATTGTTTTAAAAGAATTATCTATTGTATTATAATTAAAAATATTTTCAATAAGAGTATTTCCATCTAATGAATAACCTTGATTAATATTAAATAAATAATTATTTTTATTTGATATATGTATATTATATGAATTAGTATAATTTGGTGCTATGGGATAATCAGTTGTAATAATATCAGTATTATCATAAGAAAATTGACCATATGTGTCATTTAAAATATTTTTAGATTGAATATTAACATTATATTTATGTCCTGGATATAAATTTTGACCTGTAATAAAATTATTAGCATTATTAAAAATAGAAGAACTGGATGTAATTATATTTGAATCATGTTGAATATAATTTGGATATTTAATTGATTCAATACTATTCCAATTTACATTATATTTATAAATAGGTAAATTTTCACTAATACTCTGTTCCCAAGATATATCTATTGATTTAGAAGGATTATTATTATTTTTTGTTATAGAAATATTTTGGGGTGGTTGTGGAGTATTACTAGGAATTGTTTTTAAAGAATTAAAATAAAGATATTTATTAGTGCGAATACTATTTTCATTTTTAGCATATACTCTAAAATCATATAATGTTTCTTTAGTAAAATTATATAAATGAATATAAGAATCTGAAATAGATATTAAATTTTGAGTATGTGAAATAGGATATATGCGTATTTTAGTAATATTAGATGAATTAAAATTAATAGTGGTAAAAGTATCCCAATTAGTTTGAGAAGATAATTTATAATCTAAATAAATAGAAGAAATAATAGGTAATTTTTTATTTAAAAATCCTACAAAAATTTGTATAGGTAAATTCCAATCAAATTCCATATATTCACCTCCCATAATAGGATTATTTAAAGTATTAGTTAAAATGGGTGGTGTATCAATTAAATGAGTATTTAACCATTGATCAATTTTTTGAAATCCATTAGAAATACTTAAATTATTAGATAAATTTATATTTCCTACTAATGAATCAAATGATATATCGGGAACACCTATTTTTCCTCCAGTTCCTCCACTTCCTGAAATATTGCCTTCCGATGATGTAATATTATATTTAACATGTATATTATCAGCATATAATGTTTTTATACAATTTACATTATTGTGAAAAGTGGCATTACCTAATATATTAAAATCTTTACCAACATATAATGATTTTTTTATACCAACACCACCATTAGCTACAATAGAACCCGAATCAGTATTAAATGACTCATCTGTACCATCAATAATTAAATCATCACGAATAATTAAATCATTATATTCACCTGAAGTAACTGTATTAGAATTTGAATTACCACTTTCATCTAAAATACTACCTTTTAAAACAATATTTCCATCAATATATAAATTATCTTTAATTGTAGTAGAACCAGTTACATATAATGTTTCATTCACATTGCTAAGAACTACCGAACCATCTACATTTATATTTTTTTTTATACCTAACCCACCATTTATTTGTAGAGCGCCTGTATTACTATTAATAGATTGTGTAGTATCATTAATATCAAGACTTCCATCAATACTTGTATTTTTTCCAATATTCATATAGCCATTTATTACAGAATCACCATTAACATTTATATTTCCACCAATATTAGTATTTTTTGCTATACCAATTCCACCACCAAGTACTAAACTACCTGATTGAATATTATTGGATTCAAATGTACCTTGTATAATAGAATTTCCACCAACATTTATATTACCACCAATATTGGTATTTTTTTTTATACCAATTCCACCACCAAGTACTAAACTACCTGATTGAATATTATATGATTCAAATGTACCTTGTATAATAGAATTTCCACCAACATTAATATTACCACCAATATTGGTATTTTTTGCTATACCAATTCCACCACCTAATACTAAAAGACCTGATTGAATATTATGTGATTCAATAGTTCCTTGCATAATAGAATTTCCACCGACATTAATATTTCCACCAATATTGATATTTTTAGCTATACCAACTCCGCCATTTATAATACAAGAACCAGATGTTGTATTGAAAGAATCAGTTGTATTTTTAATAAGAGAAAATCCGGAAGTAGAAATATTTTTTGTAACAGATAATGAACCTTTCATATCAGAAAAAGTATTATTATTTAATAAATTTAAATTACCTAATATATTAATATCTCCACCAATATTTATATTTTTTGTAACTCCCATTCCACCTTTAGTAATTAAACTACCTGAATTTATATTATTACTATCTAATGTATTTTGAATTGAAATAAAACCCCGTGAATATATATAATTTGTATTAATATTTAAAAAAATGGAAGATAAATCTATTTGCGTAGATGATTTTATTTCGCACATATTTTCATCTGAGTTAATACTAATTTTTTTTCTGGATAATAAAGTAACATCTTGTGTAGAAGAAATTTTTAATGGATTAGTGGAAATAATATTTCGTAATTTTTCATCCGTATTTGAAATATTAATATCACCATCAATTTTTATACCCTGGGATTCATTACCATTTATTGTAGATAATACATTTAATTGAGTAACATATGCTGTACTTGGTTCAATTAAACCAATTGGCGTAGAATCTAAACTAGATACTGTAATAATTGCATCTTTAATTTCAGTTTTTTTTCCTGTAGGATTAATTTCTATATTATCACAGAAAACAGTATTACAGGTCATATCTCCATTAATTTTAATGGATTTTGAAGAATTTAATTCAGTACCTTTTACAGAAAATGTTTTTATGGCATTTTTTTTTTGACTTATTATTGATATTAAATCCGAATCCATTTATTTATTATAATTATATTAATTTACTTTTATATAAAAATAAAATGAATAAATAAAATGAATAAAAAATAAATAAAATGAATAAATAAAAAAATAAAAATAAAAATAAAAAAATAAAAAATAAATTAAAATAATATACTGATATATTTAATATGGAAATGATTTCAATTACTTATGCTAATACATTTATGTCATTATTAACAAACGGAATGGTAAGTATGGCAATAAATGATACATCATATTTATTATTAGGATTAGTTAAAGAAGTTATAGTAGAACATCCGGATATAAAAAAAACAACAGATAAAATAGATTTACATAATAAATTAATAATAATAGATAATTTTACAAAAATGATTCCGAAGGATTTAGAAAAAAATAAATGTATTTCAACATCATTAGAGAGTATTCATAATATAATATTACAAATTAATAATGAGTTAGGATTAATAAATAATATAATTGAAAATCATTCTCAAAAACATTTTTATTATTTTAGAAAACACGATTACTATACACAATTAGATAATATTGTAACTTATAAAAAAATATTGGATGATAGATTTGATATATTATTAAAATTAATAACTACATTAAATATTTTTAAATAGTTATATTTTTTTAATATATATATATATATTAATAATGAATTATGGAAATGAAACAGATTCTTCACATTTATTTTATATTATTTTAGTTATATTATGTGCTTTAATAATTCTTAATATAGTAGAAAGAACAATATTACAAGATATGGATACAAATAAGGATGGTTTTAATGTATTATATTATGATACAATTTTACATAATATTAAATTATCAAAAATTGTATTATGTATTTTATTATTTACAATATTTATTATATTAATTAATCCATTAAAATTATTAAGTATTATTACTCCAAATATATTTTCTATTATAGGGAAACAGTATGAATATTTAACAAAATACACGGATGAAGACCTTATTAAGATTTTAAATAACCAATCCGATCTAGAATATATATTTCAAAAAAATCATTTAGAATTACTTAATAAAACATTAAAAGAAATAATTATGAATACTAAAAATGATAAAATAATTTTACGAATATTAGACGATATGGGTGGTAATATTGAAGAAAATAAAAAAATATTATATAATTTAATTAAATCAATAGAATTGGAAAATGAATTACATGATGTAGATTATCTAGAATTTAGTAAACAAATAAATACAATAAATACAAGTGAACAACAGGAACCAAATTGGTTAAAATTATATAATAAAATGAAAAAAAATGACAATAATCCAGTATTAGATACATCACAATATACAAAATTTACAACATTTAATGATATAGCATCGGGTAAACTTTTTATACCTGAAAAAATAAATTATGATAATCATTATCATTTAGTTATATTTTTATTAATATACCATAGTTTTGAATTTATATATGAATTAGAAACTTTTTTCAAAGTAGATAAAAAAAATATTTCTAAGGATTTAGATATAATAGCTTCGGGTAATAATGAATATGTAAATACAACTAATGTATTATTTAATTTATTAATATTTATAATATTATTACGTTTGCAAAATAATAAGGGTTGGTTAATACATTCTGGGTTAATGGATATAACTAGTAATAAATATTTACCAATGCTTTTATTTGTTACTAATAATTCTTTTAAATTATATTTTAAATATAGTAAATATATTAAATATGATTCATTTTTATTTATGAAATTAATGTTATTTCTAACAAATATTGTAATGATTGCTTTATTAATTCAATATACAAGAAATGCTCCTCCACTTTTATACTTTTTTGGAAAAGATGGAAAAGATGGAAAAGATGGAAAAGATGGAAATAATAATTACAAATGGGAGCCTTTCACGGAGCTCACAATCGAAAAAAACCTATTCAAGGTCAATAATAATATGTTTAGTAATATATTTATAAGCGAATATACTGTTAATAAATTTTTGATTACAGGTTCGTTATTTAGTGTATTTGCTAGCTTATATATAATTAATATTAATTATTATGATAGAAAAAAAGAACTTGATGTTGATAAGAGTTCAAAAAAAGGGGATTTAAATCTAGGTTTTGGTGTTATTGCCAATGACTATTTATTAATCTTTAATATAATTTTGATGATGTTTTTTAATATTACCTCTATAAGCTTACCATGGATAGGATGTTTGGAAAAATTTGAACAAACTAATGATACTAATTCCAGTTCAATAAGTTTGGGGGCAACATTCTGGGATAGAATCACCCCATGGTCCCTCCCAAATAGTTTACAGAGCGAAGGAACTCTATGGGGTAACTTTGTATTGTTTTGGGGGTTGGGGTTGGTAGGTCTGGTTTCATCAATTGGATTGGCAGAGGTGGGTAACAATCCTTGGTTTTATAATTTATTACGTGCGATGGGGGGAGTATTTGGAGGCCCCATGGATACAAAAGCTACTTCTGATAATTTTAGAAAAAATCATAGTGCATCTGGAGGAGGTACACCAGTCTTAGGACAAATTTCTAAATTTATTATGTATGGTTCAATAATTTTATTAGTTTTGATTAATTGGCGATGGAACCAAATTGATGAACAGAGTACTTCAGAATATTCAAAAATAATGTGGTCTAATTTAATATTTTTAATATTTGTAAATATTAGTTGGGTAAATATAACAGGCAAAGTAAAAAATCCTATAACCCAAAATATTTTATTTATAATATTATTCTTATCCATTATATTTATGAATATATGGATGAAAACTCAAATAAATAATAGAATCTGTAAGGGTGGTACATTACCTAATGACATAGATCAGAGTGGTGGAGGACTATTAGAAAATAATGAAAACATTGAATTTAAAACATCAAATATTGTAAAATATGTTATTATTGGTGTATCTTGTGTATTATTATATAAATTATTTATAAATTATAGAAAAAAATCAGAACAAAAAAAAATAATAAATCAACGTGGAGGTACGGTATCTGATAGTCAATCTGACGTAATTAATGAAGATGTTACTTATGAAATAAAACCAACTGATGTTATTGATAATCAAATAATTATGCTAGTAATAGCCTTAATAATATTATTATTATTATATGTAAATAATCTGTTAAAAACAGATGATTTAAGTAAATTTATTCAAGAACAAGTGCTCAGTTCTCCTAATTTAAATATGTTAAAATTACTATTCTTCCCATTTGTAGTTATTTTTATTGTAAGTTTAATAGGTGGTGGTAAGTTTTTTAAAACATTAATAATAAGACAAATTGAAAAACAAAGTATAGGAAATCTAGATGAAGATTTGAAACAGGATGATAGAGAAAAGGCTTTACTAAAAAAATATAGTAATAAAATTAGTAATCAAAAAAATGCAGATAAAAATTTATTTGATATGAATACATTTAGAATCGCTAAATATGTATTTATAGGATTTATAATAGTATGGTATTTAGGTTTATTATATTATGGACGTATATCATTGTCTCCTGTATTAATACTAAATATAACATTAATTTTAGTTTATATGTATTTAGCAATAAATGTAATATATTCATTTTATCAAATTTATATGAATGAAAATGTAAATAAAATTAGCGAACAAATAGATCAACTTTCTGAAATAAAAGAAAATATTAAATTCAAAAAAGGTAAAATAAATCCTGAAGTATTAACTGAAATAATAGAAATAGATACTGATAAATTCAAAGAAAAATATGAAACATTTATAATTGAAATATATAGAAATTTATATGATATTTTAAGTCTTAATAATGTTTATTTAACTGAACATATATCAAATTATATTAAAATGAAATTAGTAAAACATAAAAAATTAGAGGAAGAATTTAGTTTAGTAAATAGTAAAGCGGAAGAGCAAACTACTCAAAATCCTATTAAATTAGATGTAAATGGTAAATGGATGAATAAAAAAGATAAGAAAAATATGATCTTATATATTTATAATAATAAAGTTGGTGTTGTAATTTATTTAAATGAAACTGCGTATAATAATATGAAAGTGGTAAATGTAATATTTAAAGATTCTGTTTATGAATTTTTCAGTGAAAATGAATTATTATTCACATATTCAGATGAAAAAATTATGTTAAATGGTGTTCATTATGATAGATTATCTAACGAATTCTCTACTGATAATATAATAAAGAAAACATTAGCAGATAATGATGTATTTAAGAACCTGAATTATATGGTATCTATTGATAAAGATTCTAAATATATTGGTAAATATAATTTAGTAGAAGATTTAACAAAATATAATGCATATAAAAAATCGGGAGATCCATTATCATTAGAATTAGAAGAAATTATATTAAATAAAGTATTATTAATAAAAGCTATTCGTGATAAGAAATATAAGGAGGCGGAAGAATTTAGTAATAAATTAAATACATTAGAATCTAAATTTAGAAAGAAAATGATATTTAATAAATTTGATAGTAATCGTGATGGAACAATAGATATAAATGAAATAGATAATTATGTAAGTAAAAATTATAAATTATCTAAACCAGGTTTTGTTAAAATAAAATCTGCGATATTTGACGGTTCTCATTTAATTATTCAATTTGATAAAAAAATAACAAATAATGATAATTTATTTAAAAGTGTTACTACAGCAAATGCGTCAGGACCTGGCACTGATATAAATTTAGAAGATTTATTTACATTAAAAATAGATGGCAATGATTATAAAAATGGTTTTATTGATACACAATATAATACATTTACCGGTTCAATTTCATATGTTTCATCAACATCAGGTGGACAGTCTTATTTTTATACAGATAAGGAAGGTTTAAAAAGCAAAACTATACAAATAGTTTCAGCACCAGGTGAAGTACCTGATTCACCTATGATTAAGACTAAAAAAATTGCAACCTTAAGGGCGGGAAATGCTGTCACCCCTACTGTTAATGCTTCAGATAATACAATACAAATAACATTAGAAACCTCAACTAAGCCAAAAGTAGGTGATACAGTTTACTTTGCTGAATCGTTTGGTAATATTGTAGTAAATAATAAATATAAAATAAAAAAATATAAAACAACCACTAATGCCAATACCAATCCGCCGACAAAGGAACAAGGAACAATTACATTAAAAGAATATGCTGATGAAGCAAACACATTAAATATAAGTAGTACAGATATAGTAAGCAAACCAGGTATAGAAATGTATATAGAATCCATAACAGTAGATCAAAACCATTATTCACATACAAATGCAACTGCATTAGCGAAAGGCAATAT
>Ga0213862_10000907_pt1 | contig 12392 bp, 6 predicted proteins | sample PICome_7_FD_160092 | JGI IMG/M metagenome (GOLD analysis project Ga0213862, IMG submission 160092) | Coastal seawater microbial communities near Pivers Island, North Carolina, United States - PICO266 | ecosystem: Environmental > Aquatic > Marine > Coastal | place: USA: North Carolina | collected... | reverse complement strand
ACCCTAAACCCTAAACCCTAAACCCTAAACCCTAAACCCTAAACCCTAAACCCTAAACCCTAAACCCTAAACCCTATGACTTTTTAATTTGTACATTTGCGATTTGAGTGGATTTCATGAATGTTTTGTAATTTCTTAGGGGATTTTTAGGGGATTTTTGTTTTTCTGCTTTAGGGAAGTTCCGGTTTTTCTATGGTTGGTTAGGGGAGTTCCGGATTTTGAAGTATTTTGGTCAGTGCTACGTGCGCGCTAGCGCTGCTGTGGTGGTTCCACTAAGTCTAAAACTTGTAAAGATATCCATATCATGTGGGATTAATTAATGCCAAGGTCTATCGTAAACGCCTTCGTCGTCCCAAAGTCCACCACCATCATCACCGCCACTGTCTTCTTCTCTGTCGTTCGAAATAAAGGGTTGAAAACATTCGTCGACATCGAACGTTTGTGGAGTGAAATTCTTCTTGTCATTCACGTACCAAATCACGCTATATCTATCACCCGAATATCCGCGAACCCAATGGCACGATCGTCCGTCACACTTTGCTATTCTATTTTTGGTATTTACTCTGTACCTTTTCGTCCCGAGGCGGTTTTCAACCATTAATTCGCCACCCGAATCAAAGTCACCCAAGGACAAAGCAAACTGATAACTCATATCGTCCTTATCGACGTGCGGCGACGCGACGAAATTCTTCGTTATCGCCAAGGAATCGTACTCGAAATCCTTTTCGGCGAAGTTAACCATGATATCTTCGCAACAAGCGCGCAAAACATCATCTTCTGAGATCTTCGTCGCACAGTTGCTAGTTTCCTTTGACTTTCTTTTTAAAACCAGATAATGCTGAGATTCCATCGACGGCCGATGCGAGAGCGCCGACCACCGATACTGTTGCAAGCACTTCAACAGCCTTGTGAGCATATCCTGAGGAACCGGCACTCCTTCCACGTCTATCAATTCACGTCCACTGTCATAATTCAACCACGAATACGTTTCTGGATGCTCCGCACATTCTTGCATTTCCATGTGCTTTCCAGTCTCGTCACCGCGTTCATCGCGCACTTCGCGAAGCCACGCGTAGTATATTTTTTTTTCTAGGGGATCCGCGTTCCTCTCCACCGAACGCGTTGCAGAGACATCCAATACGTGCTTTTCTTTCGAACGCGCGTTTGCTTTGAGACGATATTCGTTACTGCAATCACCAGCATAGCAAGAATCGCTGCCAAACTTCGTATTAATGCCGTTTAAAACTGTAATTGCCATTTCTGCTTCTGCCTGATCGCGAAATCTCAGAAACGCATACGAGAGCCATTCCTTATTCTTCGTCTTTGCTCGCCATCCTTTTTTACAAATCCACAACACTTTCGGCGCCTGGATACTTTTCAAATTCAGATTCAGATTCCAAAGGAGTTGAGAAAGTCCTTTCATCGTCGCGTGTTCTTTCGGAAATCCACCGAACCAAACATCCGCGTTTGAATATGGGGGTGGCTTTTCTTCTCGCTTGCGCTTCTTTTCATGCTTCACGCAACTCGATGATGTTAATATCGGAACGTTATCGTGATTTGCTATTGTACTACTACTATCTTCTTTGTAACTATTCAAAGGATTCTTATCGCACGCGTCGAGGTGCCGAAAAACCGCGTTTCGCGACATGAAAAATCTTTCGCACAGTTGACACTGCGAGTTGGCCGAACTATTTTCTTTCGGAACAGCATTCGCATCTGGTGCATCTCTTCTCTCCTTTCTCCCGTTTTCTCCTCTTCTATCTACATCGTTTGGTTTCAAAAATCTTCTCACTTCTAATGAATCTCCTTTTTTCATCTTTTCGCAATATTCTCGAGGTATTAAAGCTAGCCCGAACGTTGGCGCGCGCTGATTCGTACCAGAACGGAAATGAGACACGACGAGAACGTCGCTCTCAACCTTCGTTGTTAATAGTTCCGATCTTCCATTTTTTTCATCCAATACGCTCTCCAGCGTTCTTCGCAACATCTTCTCGTCTGTGAGCTTTATATCGTTGCTCTTCGGTAAATCATCTCGACGGCACCAAATAATGGTATTCCCGATGATGACATTCTTCCGCTTTTTTCTTCGAATAAAGTCTCTGACATTTTCTCTCAACGCTTCTTCTCCAATTTCTTCATCCCAAACGGAAAACGTTTCATCGATAGGCATAATCCTATTTGCGTATTTAAACGACAGGTTCTTCTTTAGCATCCATCCCAATGGCGACGAAGTTACGAGTTTCTCGTGCGAGACGTCGAGAACGACAACGCCTTTATGCGCGGTAGCAGTAGGTATTGCCAACTCGAAGTGCCGGGGAAGGCCGACGACGATTGCATTTTCTTCTTCTTCTCTTTCTTCTTCACCTCTTTTCTCTTCAGCACGCAAACATTCTTCGAATCGTCTCAGCAGCGCTTTCTGTACCTCTGCTTGCGCACCGCTCGGATTGTTGGTGATTATTACGAGCTTCATATCGTCGTACTCTTACGAGTTGAGAAGTGAGGTAAAAGGTGATTTTTAGAAAGCTGTCGAGCAAATCATTTCTCTCACGAGACGAAAAAAACGTGTCCAAAAAGGAGCTAAAAATAGGTGAATTTTTAGTTTGCGAAAACCTCTTTCTTCGCTCTCTTCCTTTCATTCGCGCGCGCACAGATTCAGCTCACCGCCGCGCTCATATATAATAATGGACGAACTGCTCGCATTATTAGAGGGTGATGATGCCGATGATTTACCTTATTCAAAGACATCCTCCCCGTCTTTCTCTTTTTCTCTCCGACGACTTCTGAAACACGCGAAATATTTGCGAGAGGGGTGCAAGCTCAACGACGCGACGGTTTCACGAGCCGCTTTGCGCGACTCTGAGGCGATTGAAGAGTGCTGCAAACGAGTTCGAGCGTGTAAAAGCATGAAAGACAAGAAGCATGTAGCTACCTGCGGTATCGAATCTACGATGATGACGGCATCGTTATCCCCCTCCTTCGCGCGCTCCCCTATTATTAGGGGACGACAAAAAGGACATCAAAGAGAAGGAGGCAAAAATACGCGGACTAAAATCGAACAAGACGAACGGGTACAAACGAACGCGTCGACCTCTTCGTCATCGAGTAGAGCAAAGCCTTCGACAACATCATTATTGATATCATCATCAATAAAGTCCTCCTCCTCGATACGCGAACGACGTGCGCGAGATATAGAGCGAGCGAAAACTCGGCGAGAAGAACGAGAGAGGAAAGCGAAAGAGAAGAAGGAGAAGGAGGAGAAAGAAGCCAACGCCAAACGAATGTTGCTCACTACGCGAGCAAAAGAGGCGAAGAGACTAGTTCTTTCGCGAGAGAACACCACCAAAGATAGAAAGAACGAAAGCAGCGACGACATGACGGAAAAAACGAAGAAATCAAATCCATCTTCATTTCAGAGGCGTAGTCCGCGTTCGCGGCGTGAACGAAAAAGACCGTCGTACATGAATGCGGTGAGAGAAAAAGATGTCGACGCGCAAACGGTGCTCACAATTGAAGAGGTTTTGGAGGCGCTCATCGCTGTTACTGTGCGCAGTGCCTCGAACGCGGCGTGGAAACGTGCAAAGATGCTGGCGACGCAAGCAAAGGTAAAAGAGGGAGAAATACTTGCCTCGATACCAGTAAGCAACGGTGAGAGTGACTGCGGTCGTACAAAAACCGCCACCCCGGCGACAACTTCAAAGAAGGAAAAGAAACCAACTAAGCTTATAAACTTTGTCGACGTGGTAAAAGCTGCGGCAAAAGAATCTGCGCTACAGAAAAGGAACAGAGAACGTAAAGAGGAGAAAGAACGCGATCTTGCAGAAAAAAAGCGACTCGAAAAGATCGCGTTTAAGAAACAGCGCGAAAAGGCTGAACTCTTGAGAGTAAAGCTGGAAGAACTTCGCAAGGAAAAAGAAAGGTTGGAAGATGAAAAGAAGAGAGAAATGAAAGAGAAGAAAAGGATTGCAGACGAGAAGAAAGCTTGGAGAGAAGATCGTCAAAGGAGAAGAGATCAAGCTGCTCTCGAAGTAGCGAGAAATGCTAGAGAAAAAGCAGAAGTAAACGCATTTGTAGACGCTTTAGTCAACGAGATCGTGCGCGACTTTAGCAGGAAAGCTCCGGTGCTGAGAGTTCCAGTAGATATTAGGAGGAGAAATAGACGGCAACAGGATGTAACAGTATAGAACACGTGACTACTAAATTTACAACAAATCACTGATTGGCGGTCTATTAACAATTCTCTCGGCTTCTTTCGCGGTTTTTTTGAGTTGTTCGGAAACATACGGAGCGCGCGGAATTTGCGCCAAGAGTTCGGCGGTGCGTTTGAAAACTCTCGCAATATCACCCTCTTGCAAAGACGTATCGGTCTTAATCTGCGACCAACTCACCCCGCTCGCCCACTGTTCGAGTAAAGCGGCGAGGTCTTGCGAAAGGCTGAGCGGAGCGTTGTCTATACGAGATGCGTATTGAAGATCGGCAATATCTTCGAGGTCCGGAACGAAAGAGGCGAGTATCGTGTCGAGCTCTTCAGACGGCCCGTAGTACGCGTTGACAGCACGATTCGCATCTGAAGACATCGCGCCGCAAACGCCCGCGAGACTGGTGACGGAGATCGTTTCCGGCAGGGCGCTGAGTACGGTTCCTATCCAAAGTTCGTTTTCGCCTCGGAAAGCCATGCACACCTCGCCAAACGTGAGAATTTCAATTTCCTCGTCGTCGGTTTCGCTTGTCTTTCTTACTCGTACGAGCGCGTTTCGATGCTCTAAAATATCCACGACGCGCATGAAATCGTCCCATCCCGCGGCAGAATACTCGCGAATTCGTGCTTCTAACTTGCGCGTGCGCTCGCTCAGCTTATCAGACTTTGCTCTTCTTTTCTTTTGTAACTTCATCTCTCGGCGAAGCAATCCTACGTTGCTCAACTCGCCAAGATCGATCTGAATCCCCTCGATTTTTTTCCTCTGCGCTTCGAGGTAACTCGCGGTGTCCGCATCTTCTTCAAATATTGAGAAGGCATCGCACGTTCCCGGTAAGTTCGCAGCCGCGGCACTCGTCTTCACGTTTCCGTTTGCACGGTATAACTTGCTCGAACGTCTCCAGCGAATGGATGACTCCGAAGGCGGATTGCCACACGACTCGCGAATTTCTGTGAAAGGCATGGTTTCATTCGAGGAAGCGCCGATATAACTCGTTGAGACGATTTTGTGCGCATCGAATCGATACCACATGCCATCAGCACCTAGACCAGTGAACTCCCCCAACGCTGAAGGTGCTTCTTCCGGCCTTTGTGCGCTGACGACGAGCACAGGAAGCGATCCTCGAAGTTTCCGTCTCTCGATGGTTTCGCGGGAGACTTTCTCGCCGTCCTCGTCAGGATCTTCTTCGGCAATGTAATCGATCTCAAAAATACCGTCCACGTCCACATCTTCGTTCGCAAAGAACTCTGTCACGGACTCTTCTTTCTCGACGACGAGCGATCCGTCGTCCAATAATCCAAAAGTTGTTCCTTTCACCGACGATTGCCCAACGAGATCCACTCGCCATCCTACGTCGACTGCGATCATTTTCACCCCTTCCTCTCCGAGCGTCAGCGCATCCCACACGTCTTCACGCATACTCTCCACTTTCGTTTCTTCACTTTGCGACTCTAAAAGCTCTAATAATTCTTGCTCTACGCGTAAGCGTTCTTCTAATTTTACAAATCTGTTCCATTCACTTTCGTCTATGCCATCTTGTATGATTTCGCTTTTACTTTCCTGCGCTTTCAACGCGTTGAGCTTATCCAAGAGGCGATTCAACTCTCGCATTTGACTCAAACGCGCTTTACCACCGAGATAGTTCCCGAAACTTTTCTCTACGATGCTTCGAATTTGATTCAAGGATTTATCGCCCCGTAAAAGATTCAAAACCATGCCGTAACTGATGGCGAATTGCGATTTCAAATTCTCCGGCTCGCCGGAAACCAAACTAAACGCGTCCTCCGGACCGTCAAAAGGTGATTGTAAGCAAACGACGTAGCCAACGTCATCGAAACCTCTCCGGCCAGCTCTGCCTGCCATTTGAAAGAACTCGTTGGACGTGAGCGTGCGTGGACCAGTGTCGCCACGTTTACTCAGCGCGCTCATTACCGTGCACCTCGCCGGCATATTTACTCCCGCAGCTAACGTTTCGGTAGCAAAGACTACTTTCACCAATCCTCTTTGAAAAAGCGCTTCGACTAAACCTTTCCAAGCTGGTAACAACCCAGCGTGGTGGGATGCGACGCCGCATTTCAAAGGCTCAATCATTTCTTGTCGAACGGCGTCTCTGTTGGAAGCAATGAAAGCGTCAATTTCTTTCGTAATTTCAAGTTGCTCCTCGCGACTGACTAAGCAGGCGCCCGCATCGCGGCACAAATAGTCAACCGCTTGGTCGCACCCTTTCCGAGAAAAGATAAACCAAACGGCGGGAAGCATGTCTGCAGAAATCAATTGGCCTACGGCGGTTTCGACGTGAGGCACGAGCCTTCGACGCATCGACTTTTGGTCGTTATCTCGCCTGCTGTTAATATTATTATCATAGTTGTTGTAATAACTCTCCTGTTCACCGCCGTATCGCGCAGAACTCTCCTGAATCCCTTCCTCCGTGAATGGATACAGCTCCGCGTTCATTTTCGTACCTCTGGAGTTTAATAAATAACCTAAACCTGGCCAGTCTCTGTTTGGTTTCATGGAATAAAACCAATTCAGAGGCACCGGCCGGTAATTCGAAACTAACGTTTTGCACTGGACGCTTTTCAACTGTTCGTTTTCATTTTCTTCGGCTCTTTCGTTGTCGGCACCATTCCTTCGCACTTCTTCTATCCATCCGGATAAATCGTCCGGATTTCCAATCGTCGCAGACAAGCACAACAGCTGAATATTCGATGGACAATATATAATCGTCTCCTCCCAAACGGTCCCTCGATACGCGTCGCCTAAGTAATGGACCTCGTCGAGAATAACCACCCCTACGTCATCCAATCGCTTATCCATGTCTCCTCCAGCCGCGCTCGAATACAACATATTCCTTAAAATTTCCGTCGTCATCACCATAATTTCTGCTTTTTCCGCGTTGACTTCCACGTCGCCAGTTTTCAACCCGACTTTTCTTTTGCCAAACATCTTTTGAAACTCTCGCAGTTTTTGGTTAGAGAGAGCTTTCAGAGGGGTAGTATATATCGCTTTCTTGCCTCTCATCAAAGCGTTCATGATGGTCGTTTCGCCAATAAGTGTTTTCCCAGATCCGGTAGGAGCGCTAACGACTAAAGAGCGACCATCAATGAGCACGCGAGTGGCTTCTCGTTGGAATTCATCCAGTGGAAACTTGTAGAAACTCTCCATCTTTTCGAGTATTTTTTTCCCCTCTTCCTCTTTAGTTGATGATGGTGACGACGACGAAAGAAAAAAGCTTTCGAAATCAAAGTCGACGGCGGCTTCGTAACTGTTGCTGCTGTTGTTGTTTACGCTATCTTCATTGATATCATTTTCATAAATTGGTTCGTACTCGAATATCATCGCGTCTATTTCATTGCTATCGTTCGATGAAGAAGATGAAGAAGAAGCTCGAAGTCGAGTACAGTTGTTACTCTGATGATGATGTTTTTCTTTTCGTTGGTGTTTTGAAAGTTGACGACGATAACCACGACGGAGGTCGTGATGAGAGGTGGAAGATGAGTGGTACGAAGTAGTAGTCATCGAAGATGGAATGCATCTATCACTACCAGTACTATAACTTGACGACACCCCCATTGTCATATTCCCCGTCTTCATCAATACCGCGCCCGTGTATCGTATCAACGAGTGTGATGATGATGATGATGATTCTAAAAAGTTGTACGAAAACTAGAAACGTCAAAAATCTCCCCAAAATCGCAAAAAATGTCGCGCATCGTTTCGCCAACCTGTTCTTCTTCGTTCCGCCGCGGCGCGAACGTTTGCGCATCGACGAATGTACCAGAAACAAATAACAACAACAAGAAGAAGAAGTTACCAACGCCACAGAAGAGAAGAGACGTGCTAATCGGTTTAAGCGGGGCATCCTTGCTTTCTCACGCTCCTTATTCTTTATCATCCATAGAACAACAACAACAACAACCTTTAACAGATATCGGAGAACTTGGTTTGGGATGTTGGAGTTGGGGGAACTCGTTCGTCTGGGGATACGAAGAATCTATGGACGATGAATTGCAGCGCGTTTTCAACTTAGCCGTGGACAGAGGAGTGCGCCTATTTGATAGCGCAGACTCGTACGGCAAAGACGGTCGGAGCGAGCAGCTGTTAGGTAAATTCATCAGAGAGTATCCGGGCGACGACGCGAAGAAGAACGATATCATTTTGGCGACGAAGTTTGCGCCATACCCGTGGCGAGTAACATCGAGCAGTTTCGTGAATGCGGCGAAGGAAAGTGCAAAGAGGTTTGGGAAAGAGAAGATTGATTTAGGACAGTTGCATTGGTCCACTGGGAACTATCAACCACTTCAAGAAGGCGCTCTGTGGAGCGGCATCGCAGACGCGTACGAGGAAGGGATCATAGGCGCGGTTGGATTGTCTAATTATGGTCCCAGGCAATTACAAAAGATTCACAAATATATGAGTTCAAGAGGCGTAAAGATTTCAACGCTGCAAGTGCAGTATCATCTCTTATCTCGATTCCCGGAGCTAAATGGAACAAAGGAAACGTGCGACGAGTTAGGTATAAAACTGATCGCATACAGTCCTCTTGCGCTCGGGTTGTTGACGGGGAAATATAGCGTGGAAAATCCACCGCCTGGATTGAGAGGCCAAGCTTATAAAGGCGTGCTGCCACCGTTACCGACTCTCTTGGAAATAATGAGAGAGGTTGGGGATGCGCACGGAGGAAAATCGCTTCCACAAGTCGCTCTCAATTGGTGCATGTGTAAAGACACCGTGCCGATTCCTGGAGCGAAGAACGTGCGGCAGTTGGAGGATAATCTTGGCGCATTAGGGTGGCGATTAAGTGCGGCTGAGGTTGCCGAATTGGACAAGGCTGCCGAAAAAGTAGGCGTGTCGACATCGCAAAACATCTTTCAAACAGCTTGAATTTCATTCCCTATATGATATTGCCTTCTTAAATTTTTGATTTATGAACACGCCCGTATACGACAGATTTAAAATGACAAATAGCGCACAAGATACACTAACACCACAAATCAGAACGACTAGACCCTCTATCCTCTCCGTAAAAGAAAAACAATGCATCAAATAATAAAGGAAATGTGCTCTTTCTTACGTAATTAAACACGTCTTCATTCTTCGTTCACGTTCCGTTTCTCTTGCAACCTTCTCATCACAAGACAAAAAGCGAGAACAAGAAGACAAAAACAATACCACACGAAAATGCGCGAGCGCGTGAACAAAGCGAAAGAGATCGAAGATTCGAACAGTCCCTTCACAAGTATGGACGTAGAAAGTGGCGCAACAATGATATCGAGAAACAAGCAACATCGCGGAATAAACACTATAGTCGTGCCGTGCTTGAACGGGAATGGTTTCATATTTCGCGTTCCAAAGTTTTTCCTCTGGTTGTTCAGAAGAAACGTCAACATGAAACGACGATATCTGTTGGCGCTTGTTTTAATAATCGCATTCGTCCTGTCTTCGTTCTGTGGGATCGATGGTTCAAAGTGCGCAAAGACGAAATTGAAATCGTTGATGGGTAATAGTAGACGATTCCAAGTGCACAAGCACGACGCCGCCGTCGACGCGATGTTGTTCAAAAGCGTTCGAGGGCGTAATTCTTCCTCTTTGTCTTCTTCTTTTCTTACTGAGAATGATAACGACAACAAAAACAACAAAAACAACAACAATAACAATATCGCCAAACGCGTTGGTATTCCCAAACCAAGAAAACCAGACGCCGAGCGGAGATTGGAGCGACGATTTGGACAACAAAGGAAAATACCTCGGATTGTTCATCAAACGTATTGGTCTCGAGAAGGGATTCCAGACGAGTTGAGAAAGATTTCAGAAACGTGGAAATCGATGAATCCAGAGCACGAGTATAAGTTCTACGACGACAAAGCGTGTTTTAATTTTGTCGAGCACGAATTCCCGGAGTACTACGACGCGTACGTGAATTTACCAAAAAATGTCGAGCGAAGCGACTTTTTTAGAATTCTGGTCGTTTTAAAGGAAGGTGGCGTGTACGCGGATATGGATGCTGGTTGCGTGAAACCCATCGATACGTTCATTTCACCGACAGATGCACTGGTTGTAGGATGGGAAAATGAATGCGCGACGGACGAGCGCGCGTATTCCAGGCATTTTGCGAGAAAGCGGCAAATCACCAACTGGGTTTTCGCCGGCGCCCCGGGTCATCCAGCGTTGAGAGAAATGGCCAATCACGTCAGAGAACATGCCAACGCACAGTTCATGAACAACACGAATAGGAATACTTTAGAAAAAACTGGACCAGGTGCGTTCACCGATGCTATAATGCACGCGTACTGGGAAGATTACAATAACGAGGACGATAAATGGACGATAAAAGTGTTGCCGCGAGTCGCTTTTGGGACGCACCCTTCCGAAAGTGACTCGGAAGACGGACTCAGTCAAAAAGAAGAGAAGAACGTTTTTGTGGCGCATTACTTTTTAGGCTCGTGGAAGAAAGATTGGGGCGCGTACGGGAGAGATGGCGTGTTGAATAAAATAAACTTGATCGCTCACTCGGTCAAAGGAACGCTGCCAGAATATCGAGAGTCGCTCGTAAAACTTGATCCTGGTTTTAAAAAAATGCAGCACCAGGACGAGAGGTCGCAATATCCAGTTACTGCTTTATTCGATCCACCTTTTGAAGTTATCGTAGGCGGTATGGTACCAGGTAGCAATGGCGACGCTTACAACAGAAGCGATACCGGGAACGGCTTCTTTCTTGACGATTTCTTGTACGATGATTTCAGTGTTTCAAGTATGAGCGCGCAGCTAACCATCCGTGGCGAATATCAACCCGGTACTTCGCTGAGAATTCGAACCTTGCCGACGAGCGTAGAAGCTGTTATAAATGTTCTAGAAAGGAACCTCCCGCTCCGCTCTCGTCTTGCGCCTTACAAGCAAGATCCCAAAGAGGAAGAGAGAGGGTTTTTAATCGATATTGGTGCCAACGTCGGATACTTTTCGCTTTGCGCGGCTACTCGAGGTCATAAAGTGCTCGCGTTTTCGTCGCTAACGACGAATTTTATTGTTTCGGATATGTTGCAGAGTGCTATTGCGCGAAATCATAACGGCGATTTGGTCAAACACATAGATGACATGTATCCCTCGTTTTCGGATGCAAAAACTTCCTGTTCGAGATTAGCGACGAGCGATGAAGAACGCGACCGATGCGAGCACACCGCATTTACCACACTAGACGATATTCTATTTCTTCACGAACGCGAGAGTGTTGGTAAGCTATTGGGTTTGAAAAAAGGTCAGCGACGACGCGTTGCATTGCGGATTTCAGCAACTCGGAGAATAGCACGACCTTTAGCTGGGAGCTTGCGATTGTTTGATAGTCCTACTCTGCGTCCAAATGTACTTTTAATAGAACTCGCCGGTGGCTGCAACGTGCACGATGAGGAAGATACGGGAAATAGTGTTGAGCGTAAGGATGATTTGCAAGGCGATGCGAGCAATCTCGAGGCACTTAACTACCTTAAGAACAAACTCGAATACGCCGAAATCTACCACGCAGGTCCCGTGTGCGACAGTTATGGATCTGATGCAATTACAAATGTCATGGAAGATGGTTCTACAGGCATTTGGTGTGAAGTTCACGACGCAGACCGTGTATTTCAAGATCTCACGACGCTTTTAAAGGAAGATGGTGCTATAGAAAATATTCTTTTTGTTCGCGCGTAGAGTAGTAAGCGACGCAAACAAGTTTTAGACTTAGTATTTAGTGGAATTAACCTGATGTACTACTGAGAACCACCACAGCGGGATATCTTTACAATCGAGACGTAAATATTGATTCTTCGGGTGAGAATGAAAAGGCTTCGTTCAGCGCAGCACCCAACTCATCGAGATCTTTCATCGTATGCATTGCGTTTATTGCCAAACGAATAACGCACTCATTATCAGGAACAGTGGGCGGACGAATCGCGGGCGCGTGAAAGCCGCGAAGCAAGAGATGCTTCGCCACGCGCAAAGCCGTCTGTTCATCACCGCAGAATATAGGCACGATGTGTGAGTCTCGGATATCAAACGCGCTTTGCACGCATCCAGATACAATTTTATTCTTTTTAACCGTCACTGCGTTATTGCTGTCATGCTTCGATCGCAAGACATCGTTGTGAAAATAATGCACATTTCTCCATAACTTATTCGCAAGATCTGGTCTTTCGAGTGCGATATCCAGAGCTTCGATTGCTGCGA
>Ga0213862_10000895_pt1 | contig 12506 bp, 10 predicted proteins | sample PICome_7_FD_160092 | JGI IMG/M metagenome (GOLD analysis project Ga0213862, IMG submission 160092) | Coastal seawater microbial communities near Pivers Island, North Carolina, United States - PICO266 | ecosystem: Environmental > Aquatic > Marine > Coastal | place: USA: North Carolina... | reverse complement strand
TTGTTTAGTTGAAGCAGTGAGGTCAGCTGAGCCACCAATGATACTGTTGGTTGCTTCACCTATATTTTTTAATACATTTGATCCAGCGATCCTAGTTGCTAAAGCTTTTTTATCAGATTTTAAATCAATACTTATTTCATTAGATACTAATAAATCCCAATTTTTTTTAAAATCATTATCCATTTCATACTTCTTATTAAAAGTGTTTGTCCATTCTGAGAATGTTTTATTGTCTTTTTTTCTTTTTTCTTCGAAGTAATCATAAATTTCTTTATCATGATTAAAAACATCGCCGGCCCAATCAATATTATTTTTAAATTCCTCCATCTCATCAGAACCAAGTGGAGAGCCGTGTACTCCGCTTGTATCTTGTTTATTGGGTGCAAATTTTCCAATTATTGATTTTGCAATTATGATCGACGGTTGATTAACAACATTTTTAGCATCTATCAATGCCTGAGAAATTTGATTTTCATCATGTGCATCAATTTGAAGAACATGCCATCCTATAGATTCAAATTTTTTCTTTTGATCAGTTAATGAAACGTTTGTAACTCTGCCATCAATAGAAATATTATTGTCATCAAAAATGTAAATTAATTTTCCTAACTTCCAAACTGCGGCAAGTTCTGCTGCTTCAAATGAAACGCCCTCCATTAGATCACCGTCAGAAACTATTCCATAGGTGTAATGATTAATTATGTCTTCGCCTAATAGATTAGAGAGATATCTTTCTGCAACTGCAAATCCAACTCCGGTAGAGAACCCTTGACCTAAAGGACCTGTTGTCATGTCAATGCCTAAAGATGCATCAAGTTCAGGATGTCCTGGGGTTTTTGAGTTATGTTGACGAAATTTTTTTAAATCATCAGCAGATATATCAAACCCATTTAAATGGAGTAAAGAATATAAGAGCATCGATCCGTGTCCTGGACTAAGGATAAATCTATCTCTATTTATCCAAGAAGGATTTTCATTAGAGACTTTTAAAAATTTTTTATAAAGGACTGTTCCCACATCGGCCATGCCTAATGGCATACCTGGATGTCCAGAATTTGCCTCCTCTACTCCGGCAGCGGAAAGTATTCGTACAGATTTTGTTACTTTATTGAACATTTATAACAGTATAGACTTACTTACACTGAGGCAAAGGAGTCTTTTGCATGGTATGAAGATCGCACTAGAGGTCCTGATTCTATATGAGGGATTCCTAAAGATTCTCCAATAGATTTAAATTTGTCAAACTCTTCTTTTTCAACATATCTATGAATTGGTCTATGTTTTGCAGTTGGCCTTAGATACTGTCCAATAGTTACAATATCAACATTAATTTGTGAAAGATCTTCTAAAACTGCTATGACTTCATCAAACTCTTCTCCCATGCCAACAATTAAACCTGTTTTGGTTTTCCCTAAAAATGCAGAATCTTTTGCATATTGAAGCAGAGAGAGTGACCTGCCATAAGAGGCTGCTGTTCTTATCTCTCTTTGAAGCCTTGGGACGGTCTCCAGATTATGATTTAAAACTTCTGGCTTAGCCTCAATGATATTATCTATCGCAGCTTTGTTTCCTTTGAAGTCAGGGATTAAAACCTCAACACTGGTTTCAGGATTAATTCTTTTAATCTGTGTAATTGTTTCTGCAAAAAAATTAGATCCTCCATCTGGAAGGTCGTCTCTATTGACTGAAGTAACAACTGCATGTGTAAGTCCCATTGTCTGAACACTTTCTGCTACACGAAGTGGTTCAAGCTCATCTAAATCACAGGGCTTTCCTGTGTTGACATCACAGAAGCCACAAGCTCTTGTACAGGTGTCTCCCATTATCATAAAAGTTGCTGTCCCCATTGACCAACATTCGTATATATTTGGGCAAGATGCCTCTTCGCAAACGGTATTTAATTTTTTCTCAGATATTAAATTTTTTAAATCTCGATAGTCTTTTCCTAGATTAGCTTTTACTTTCATCCATTCAGGTCTTTGTGGCTCGTCTGGAAGCAAGCCTTTTATAGTTATAGGGATAATGTTTTTATTTTTCTGAAAAACACCTTTATCAACCATTTCATCTATTTCATGTTTTTTTTGTTTCTTCAATTGAGTAGGTGTGAATTGTGACATTTGCACATCAACATCTTCGTACCCAAATACTGAAGGAAAAACTTCATTTATTTTTGTGACTATATCATCAAAGGAAACTTCTTTATTAAATGAATGAACTGCAGCTATTTTTTCATCCTGGTTGCCACACGGATTGATTAACTTAAAACCATCTAAATTATCAAAAATATTTAGAGAAAAACCGTGATAAGTTGTCCATTTACTAACTTTCACACCTATAGATGCTATTTTCCCTTTAGAGGTCCAAACACCTGTATCACCTTCTTTTGAGTAAGCCTCTATATCAAAGCTATTTAATGTTTTGATTAGTGTGGTTTCTAAGCTCCTCACAAATGGAATTACTTTTTTCGGATCATTTAACCTTATAATTGGATAGCCAATTAACTGTCCCTTGCCATGGAATGTTATATCTCCGCCACGGTCTGTTTCATAGAACTCGATACCCTTTTGTTCTAGCTCATTTTGATCTAAAAGAAGGTTATTTGTATCACCAGTTCTTCCAATAGTTATTACGTTATTATGCTCTAAAAGAAGTAAATAATCATATGAGTTATATTCTTTTGAAACCGATTCTTTTAGACCCTTTTGTAGTACCAAAGCCTCCGAATAAGGCAGGCTTCCAAGCCATCTTATATTTAACTGTCTCAATTCAGATCTTCTGACCAAGTATGATTTTCTAGATGATCTTTAATACTATTTAAAAACATAAGCGCTGTAGAACCATCAAAAACTCTATGGTCCCATGTAAGACTTAATACACCAGTATTCCTTATAGCAATGGAATCTGAACCATCTGGAGATTCGATAACGACTGGTTTCTTTTTTATAGACTCAGTTGATAATATTGCCACATTTGGTTGATTTATGATTGGTGAAGTTATAAATGAATTAAATGATCCATTGTTAGAAATGGTAAAGGTACTACCCGTCACATCTTCTAAACCATATTCTTTATTTCTAAGTTGTGATGAAACTTCTGTAATCTTTCTTGCAAGGCCACGAAGATTGAAAGAATCTGAGTCTTTTATTGTACCAACAAGTAATCCTTCTCTATTTAAATCAACAGCAATACCTAAGTTGATGAAATCATGCAATTCATGGACATTGTTTGCTAAGTCAAATGAGCTATTTACAACAGGAAACTCTCTTAAGGCATTTATAGTGGCAACTGATATAAATGGAAGAAAGGTAAGTGAAAAACCTTCTTTTTGCTTAAAATCTGCTTTTATTTTATTTCTTAAATTTGAAATATTTTCGTAGTCCACTTCTACTGAGGTCATTACGTGTGCAGAAGTCTGTTTTGAAAGGATCATATTCTCGGCAATTCTCTTTCTTAGCCTTGGAATTTCATCTCCTGTAGATTTTTTTGACTCAACAGGTTTAACTTCAACAGATTTTTCTTTTTTCACCTCTTGTGCTTGTGGCTTGGTAGTACTATCTGCAGAAATTAACATCTCTATATCTTTACGAGTAATACGATTATTTTTACCTGTACCTGTTATCTCTGATAAGTTAATATTATTTTCTTTTGCAAGTTTTCTGACTATTGGTGAAAGTTGCTGGTTTTTATCGCTTGAGACAGGGGGTTCAGCTTTGTTTTCTTCAACTTGTTCAACAGGTGTTTCACTTTTATCTTCCACTACAGGTTCAGATTTTGTTGTATCAGAACTAGCTTCTCCGCCTAATTCCATCAGAGAAACTCCAACTTCGACTGTTTCTCCTTCATCAACTAATAAGGCCGTAACTTTCCCTGAAAAGGGTGAAGGCACTTCAGTGTCTACTTTATCAGTTGAGATTTCAAGGATTGGATCATCTTCTTTTACCTCATCGCCTACTGAAACAAGCCACCGGAGTATAGTTCCCTCTGTTACTGTCTCGCCTAGTTGAGGCATTTTTACAATTTCACCCATAGTTCTATTGTAATTCTTTAATAGCTTTTACAACATTTTCTGCACTAGGAATAAAGCTGTCTTCTAAGACTGGTGCAAACGGTATATGTGTGTTTGGAGCAGTTACTTTGACAATAGGGTTGTCTAACGTCCAAAAGCCTTTATCTGCAACAAATGAAGAAATTTCAGATGCTATTGATGAGAAAGGTACATCTTCTTGGAGAATTACTAAATTTGAAGTTTTCTCTACAGATTTCAGAACGGTTTCTTCGTCTATAGGAAAAATACTTCTTAGATCCAATACTTCAACAGAAATACCCTCATCGTTTAATGTTGATGCAGCTTCAAGAGCAGTTGGAACCATTCCAGACCAAGCAACTAAAGTAACATCTGAACCTTCTTTTACAATATTTGCTTTTCCAATTTCTACTTCATACAAACCAAGAGGTACTTCCATTTTTAAGTCTGGTTTTCTATATAATTTTTTATGCTCTAAGAACATTACCGGATTTGGATCATTGATTGAAGCTATCAATAATCCTTTTGCATCATAAGGGTTTGCAGGGGCGACAACTTTAATGCCTGGATGATGTGCTAAAAGAGATTCAGGACTAATTGAATGAAAAGGTCCAGATCTTGTTCCAGCCCCAGTTGGTCCTCTAACGACCATTGGAACAGGCTTTCCAGCTTTCCAATAATATTTTGCAGCCTCTGTGGTTATCTGATCAAGAGCAGGATAAACAAAATCAAAAAATTGCAACTCAACAATTGGGACTTTTCCATACAAAGCAGCTCCTACAGCGGCTCCCATAAAAGCTCCTTCCGAAATTGGTGTATCTAGGACTCTGCTTGAACCATATTTTTCATGTAAACCTTTAGTTGCTTTAAATGCACCCTCAAATGCTCCAATATCTTCTCCCATCATGAATACATCTGAGTTATTCTCCATTGCTTCATCGAGCCCATTTGTGATAGCTTCTATGAAATTCATAGTTTTCTTATTGGACTCATCATTGTTAGGAGCAGGAGTTTGTCTTGTCTGAAATATATCTGAAACTTCTTCCTCAGGATTTGGATCTTCTTGACTTTTAGCCCATTCCAAAGTCTCCTTCACTTCTAGCTCAATTTCTTCTGCTAGTGAAGTAAAATCTTTTTCAGTAAATAGATTTTCTCTAATTAGAGAATCTTCAAACCTAGCAATAGGGTCTCTATCCATCCAAAACTCACGAACTTCATCACCTACATATTCTGCTGGGTCGTGGCCAGCATGACCATAATGTCTAAAAGTGACAAGTTCTATTAATGTAGGGCCATTTCCAGAATTTGCTTTTTCTCTAGCCTTTTGCATTGTATTTATAACTTCATATATATTATTTCCATCAATAATTACTGACTCTATTCCATAACCAAGTCCTCTATCAGCTACATTTGGGGTACCAAACTCAGTTTCATTTGGAGAAGAGTAGGCAAACTGATTATTTTGTACGGTAAAAATAATAGGTAGGTTGTGCACTCCAGCCATATTAATGCTTTCGTGCCATGTACCTGTTGCAGTCGCTCCTTCACCACAATTTGCCACGGCAACAACATTATTTTTTTCAAATTGAGCTGTAAGGGCAACTCCTACTGCAACTGGGGCAGAATCAGGTAGAGGTGAAACAACCATTAAAGTTCCTTTGTCAACTACACCAAAGTGACTATTGCCATCTCTACCTTTTGATGGACCATCTTTTTTTCCATAGAAATTTAAGGCAATTTCCTTAAGAGTAACTCCCCTTTTAATTTGCACACCAAGATCTCTGTGTGTTCCGCCAAATACATCCTGATCTTCCATGCCTGATGCTATCCCAGCCATAGAAGCTTCCTGGCCAATACCTGGGTAAACTGCTCCAGAAAGCTGTCCACCTTTGTACATTTTTAATAATCTGTCTTCTAGAATTCTTTGAGTTTTCATAGATTTATAAATATCCCATAAATCATCCTTGGACAAACTTGCAGCATGACCTGTTCGTTCTATTTTTTTAATTTCCATTAGTGGAGTCCCTTCCCGTTTAGTGATAATAATGATTCCCCAACGGCTTCACTTAGTGTTGGGTGTGCGTGTATAAATTCTGCAGCATCTTTAGGAAGGGCTTCCCAGCCAACCATATACATTAATTCATGAATCATCTCCCCTGCACTTGGCCCACAGATGCTTGCTCCAACGATAGGTCCTTCTTTTTGTGCATAAACTTTTACAAGTCCTTGATTTTGATTCTGTATCATAGCCCTGCCAATGCCAGCAAAACTGTGTTGTGCTTGATCGAGTTCTAATTCTTGATGCTTTGCCTTTTCAGAGTTCAATCCAACCTCTGCTAGTTCTGGGTTTGTATAAACAACATATGGAATTGCTGAATAATTAATAGGGCTTGGAACGCCTGTAGCAATAAAACTCACTGCTGACATAGCCTCTGCAAAAGCTACATGTGCTAACTGGGGTGAATTAGTAATGATATCCCCTGCTGCAAAAATATTTTCTTTACCAGAGACTTGCATTGTTTCAAGATTGACATCAATATACCCATTTGTAGTGGGTATAGCCATATCTTCTAATCCTATATTTTCTGTTAAAGGACTTCTGCCTATAGCAACTAAAACAGTATCAAAAGTACCCTTTTCACCGTCAGAAAAGCTGACTTCGTTTTCTATAACTGAGTCAATTGATGTACCCATTTTGAAGGTTACTCCTCGTTTTGTTAACTGTTTTCTTAATTCACCAGAAGTTCTTTTATCAAGACCTGGAAGAATTTCTTTTTCAAGCTCTACTACAGTGACAGCTGACCCAAGGTCAATTAGCAGACTGGCAAATTCGCAACCTATGGCACCTGCACCAACCACACAAATATTTGCTGGAGGTTTTTCCCAATTAAGCGCGGTATCTGAATTAATAATGAACTTATTATCATACTTTAAACTTGGTAACTCTCTTGGCTTAGATCCAGTAGCTAATAATATGTAATCCGTATCAATTAACTCTTCAGTGCCATCTTCTTTTTTAACTAAAACTGATTTTTCATTTTTTATCTTGCCCCATCCATTGATGACATTAACCTTCTTACTTTTTAGCAACATACCAATACCGCTAACTAACTTTGATACTATATCTTGTCTTTTGGTGGCAGCCTTGTTCCAGTCCATTTCAGAACTTTCAATTTGGATTCCAAAGTCTGAGGCATTGTTGATTTCATGGTTCAACTCAGCAAGATGCAGCCAGTATTTTGCAGGTATGCAGCCTCTATTTAAACACGTTCCACCAAGGACGTCAGACTCAATAATTGTTACTTCGAGATCAAAGTTGTTTGCGTAAAGCGCAGCTGCATATCCAGCTGGGCCACCGCCAATAATGGTTAATTTTTTCAAATTACCTCTTTCTAGATAGGGTTGCTATCCAATCGAGATAATAACTGTACTTGAAAAAGGGGTTTCCTTTCAAAGTAGTCAAAGTTATTGTCACTATTAAATCTACTAAAAAAGAAACTATTTACCAACTCAAGATACTTCAATAATTGTATAAAATATAGCTATGCAGACTAGATTTTTAATTCTCTCATCTTTGTTAACTGGCTTGTTAATTCTTGTCTCTTTTGGAATCTGGTTAATTACAAATTAGTGTGAATACTTTCCAGTTGCCTAATGGGATATATCATATACCACTCGAACTCCCTTGGAGTACTCCTGGTAATGTAAACGTTTATCTCATAGAAGAAGATGACGGATATGTGATGATTGACTGTGGAGTAGACGGTTCTGAATATTTGAAATTACTGGAAATGCACTTAAGCGAACTTAATATAAGTTTCGGCGATATCAAATTACTTATTGGAACACATATGCATATCGACCATATAGGGCTATCTGGGAAACTGAGAGAGTTTGATATTCCTTTTGCTTTATACGAAAATAGCATTGACTATCTCTCTGAATATAACGATTGGTCAATCAGGTTTAAGGACTTAATCAGAATGGCTGAAAGCGAGCATGCCCCACTTTCGTTTATAGAAGATCTGAACTCAATAAATACACCTATTTATGCCGGCAAGCTTAAAAAACCGGATATTCTACTTTCAGAAGGCAAGATCAAATCATTAAATAGAAGCTTAGAGGTAATATTTACACCTGGTCATGACTACAGCGAAATATCACTATTTGATGAAGAAACAAAAATTATATTCTCAGGTGACCACATCTTACCAAGAATTACACCTTTCATACCTGTGCAAAATGAAAACAGTAACCTCTTAAGAGAATTTTTAGATTCTTTGGATAAAGTAAGTAATATAAGTCATGACTTAATTGCCCCAGGACATGGGAACATAATTTCAAATCCTTACAAAAGGATTGAACAAATGAAGCTTCATCACCAAAGAAGGTCTGAAAGAATTTTAAGCTTTTTAAAAAGTGAAAATTTAACCGGTTGGGAAATTACAAATATGTTATTTCCAAGAGATCTTGATTCGTTAAATCTAAGACTTGCCTTTCAAGAAACTCTTGCACATCTTCATTTATTAAGGTCTAAAAAAGAAGTGCTGAAAAATAATAAAAATGGTGTTAGTAAGTGGACTCTTAAAGGCTAAAAAGGCTTAAAGCCCCTATTTATAGCTTCTTCGAGTGAATCAGGTGAAAAAGCTTGTATTTTATTATTCATAACTAAATCTTTCTCAATCTGGAGTGTTTCAATAGCTTTAAACTGATCTTCATTGTCACAGTCATATATCTTCATGTCTATGCGATTTCCTAGAAATCTATAATTTTCAAATCTATTTAAGCGTGCCAATTTATAAATTAATTAATTCTGCAATTTTTGATCTTGCAGATTTTGATGAACCAAACAATAAAGAATCAGATTTAGCTTTTTTAAAATAAAGATGTGCTGGATGTTCCCAAGTAAAGCCAATGCCGCCATGTACCTGGATGTTATCACCTGCAACCTTATTATAAACTTCAGAGCAGTAGGATTTTGCAAGCAGCGCACTCATTTCTAATTCTGTTTGATCGTCGATATCCACCCTTACAGCGTTATAGGCAAGAGATTTTGCACTTTCAATTTGCAGCAACATATTGGCACATATATGCTGTATGGCTTGGAAAGAACCAATAGGTCTTCCAAATTGAATTCTTTCTTTAGCGTAACTCGTTGACATTTCTAGGCAGGCTTGTGATCCACCAACCTGTTCCATAGCTAAAAAAGCAGTTGATATATTTTGCACCTTATTCCATATTGAAAGTTCCTGATCAAGCTCAATCATGATGTATTCTGGTTCTATAATCACATCAGTAAAAGTGACTTCTGCTAATGGTCTGCTTTGATCAAGAGATGGAGTTTGAACTATTTCTACACCTGGTTGATTAGCTTCAACGAACACAAATTTAAATCCATCATTAGATTTAGTCAAAACTGCAATATAGTCTGAAACATCCCCAAACATAACATATTTTTTGGTACCATTCAGAAGCATACCATCACTAGATGAAGCTAGATTACTCTCAATGGTGTCCTCTCCTATTTCATATTTATCACTTTCATACAAAGCGAAGGTCCCTATTTTTTCACCAGAAATAATCTCGGGAAGGAACTTATTTTTTATTTCTGTGTTTGAATTCAACAGTAAGTGTTTGAACACTACTCCTGAACTAAAAAGTGGAATTATAGGTAAATAATATCCAGAAACTTCAGAAAGTATAGATGCGTCCACAGTTGAAAATCCCAGTCCACCATCGTCTTCGGGAACATCTAAAGCAAGCCAACCTTGTTCATTAATTAATTTCCAAAGATCAGTATCAATTCTGACATTATCATCAACTTTTTTTATAGTTTCAAGTAGATCTATTTGTTCTGAAAGGAGTTTTTCAGCATTCTCTTTAATTTCTTTTTGTAAGTCTGTAAGTATAAATTGCATTTTCCTAGTCTAATTTTGTTTTTTATTTTACGTATTGAAATCTTGTTTGTTTTTATAAATAATTAACATGGTACTTATGTTAAAAATTACAAACTTACACGCAAACGTAGAAGACACTCCTATTTTAAAAGGAATCAATTTAGAAATTAATCCAGGAGAGGTCCATGCAATAATGGGCCCAAATGGTTCTGGAAAATCAACATTATCTAATGTGCTGATGGGTAACCCTGTTTATGAAGTTACAGATGGAACTATTTTCTTCAATGATAAAGATATCACTGAAGAACCTGTAGACAACAGAGCAAAAGAAGGGATGTTTCTCGCATTTCAATATCCTGAATCAATTCCTGGTGTGACCATAGTAAATATGTTGAAAACTGCTCTAACAAACATAGAAAATACAGACTATTCGACCTTAGAACTAAGACTAAAAGTTGCAGATGCAATGAAAGATCTTGGACTTTCACCTGATTTTGTTGACAGATATCTAAATGAGGGATTCTCTGGTGGAGAAAGAAAAAGAAACGAGATTCTGCAACTTGCAGTATTAAATCCTAAATTAGCAATCCTTGATGAAACTGATTCAGGACTGGATGTTGATGGCTTACGAATTGTAGGTGAAGGTATTAGTAGATTAAAAACACCCGAGAGAGGCTATCTAGTGGTAACGCACTATCAAAGATTACTACAGTACATTACGCCAGACTTTGTTCATGTCTTTGTGGATGGAAAAATTGTAGAGACAGGTGGTAAAGAATTATCTGATAAACTTGAAAAAGAAGGATACGAATCATATTTATGAAAGAATTTGAAAATATAAAAAAAGATTTTCCAATTTTTACACGTGAAGTAAATTCAAAAAAGCTTACATATCTTGATTCTGGAGCAACTGCTCAAAAGCCTCAATCTGTAATTGATGCAATGAACGATGTTTACATAAACAAAAATGCAAATGTGCATAGAGGTACATATGTTTTATCTGCTGAAACAACCAAACTATATGAAGACGTAAGAACAAAATGCAAAAATTTTCTTAATGCAAACCACTCAGATGAAATTATTTTTACAAAAGGTGCGACCGAGGGTTTTAACTTTCTTGCAAATTCGATTGCAAAAAAATATCTTAAACCGGGTGATGAAATTTTACTTACTGAGATAGAACACCATGCAAATATAATTCCTTGGCAAATGGTTGCAAAACAATATCAATTAGAGATTAAATACATAACTATAGATGAGGATTTCCGTGTTGATATGGAAGACTTGAAAAGAAAAATTTCGAATAAAACCAAAATTGTTTCTATTACTGGTGAATCTAATCTATCTGGACTCCTCCCTAATATAAAACTTATTAGAGAGTTGGTAAAAGAAACTTGCGATGCACTGTTCATTCTTGATGGTGCTCAACTAGTTCCTCATAGAAAAGTTGACGTACAAGACCTAGGAATAGATTTCATAGTCTTCTCAGGTCACAAATTACTCGGGCCAACTGGTATTGGGGTTGTATGGGGTAAATTAGCTTTGTTAAACGATCTCGAACCTGTATCGGGGGGTGGGGATATGATTGAAGAAGTTTATTTCGACAGAGCTACATGGGCACCAGTTCCACATAAATTTGAAGCGGGTACACCTCCCTATGTCGAAGCAATTGGCCTAGGTGCAGCTATCGACTATTTAGAAAATATTACAATGGAGAAGGTTTCCGACCATTCTGACCAGCTGAGAAAATATGGTCAGGAAATTTTTTCAGACATAGATAAAGTAAATGTCATACATACAAATGAAGAATTTGCTGGATGTACATTTAGTATGCATGTGGATAACATTCATGCCACAGATGTTTCTTTAATGCTTGATACTTATGGTGTTGCAGTGCGTGCCGGACACCACTGTGTGCAACCTTTTCATCGAAAATTAGGAATTGATGCTACCTTTAGAGCTACTGCTTATATTTATAACGATAAAAATGATCTTGATGTATTCAAAGATGCTCTTGTAAGTAGTATTGAGATGCTTGGATAAATATGGGAATAGATTCAAAAATTCAAGAGTATAAAAAAATGCTTGATTTGTTTCCGAATGCTCAAGAAAAATATCAATACCTCATAGAGCAGGCAAAAAATAATACTAATTTTCCTGAAGAGTTGAGGAGTGATAACTTTAAAGTAAGTGGTTGTCAGAGTCAAGTTTGGTTGATTCCTGAAAAAAAAGATGAGAAAGTCTACTTTATGAGTGACTCAGATGCCTTGATTGCAAAAGGGCTAGTGACTTTAATTGCTTCAATCTACTCAGATGAAACACAGGAAGATATTATAAGCTCTGAAGCTGACCTAATGGAGGAATTTGAATTGGGTGTTATTCTTAGTCCAGCAAGAAGAAACGGTGCGTTTAATATGCTTAAGATGATTAAAGATTATGCATCAAAGCTAAGCAGCAACTAAATATCCATCCACCAATTTTCGTGAGCAAACTCTATCCAAACTGGATTTGTAAATTTAGCAACTTCATTAACAAAATAGTGTGGCTCAAAATCACTTTCATTATTCCACCAAAGTGACATAAAC
>Ga0213862_10000894_pt1 | contig 12518 bp, 8 predicted proteins | sample PICome_7_FD_160092 | JGI IMG/M metagenome (GOLD analysis project Ga0213862, IMG submission 160092) | Coastal seawater microbial communities near Pivers Island, North Carolina, United States - PICO266 | ecosystem: Environmental > Aquatic > Marine > Coastal | place: USA: North Carolina | collected... | reverse complement strand
TTCCTTTTTTTATTTCTCTCTGCTATTAAAAACTAATACGAATAACAAACTTTGCGGTGGTGCGATGATACCAACCAAATCTCTCTCTTTCGAACGAATACGAACGACGCATCTGAAGCCGTACTGAGCATAGCTAAAAAGAGCAGCAGCACGTATTATTATTATTATTATTAAAATTAATCAAAGAAGTCTTCTTGAAACTCCTCTATATCCCAGCGGTAGATGTACCCTCCGTCGCATCCGGCGAGGACGATTTTACCGTCGAAGGAAACCTCGGCTTGACGGACGACGGTTTCTTTCGGGAGCCCTTTTAAATCGGCGACGAGAACGTCGTCGTCGTTTTTGTTGGTGGTGGTGGTGTGGTGGTGGTGTGGCTTTTCGCGTTTACGTCGATGTCGTCGGCGGAAAAACTCATCCTTTTCCACTTTGACTTTTTCGTCGTCTTCTTCGGAAGAGGAGGAGGAGGAGGAAGAAGAAGACGAAGAATCGAAATCGTCGTCGGCGTCGCTATCGTCGTCGCTCTCGTAAAACTTCCACACTCTGACTAAACCTTTCGTGTTTCCGCAACACAAAACGCTCGCCTCTTTCGCCAAGGAAAATCGAACCCACCAGTTTTCCGCGTCGACCAAGTTGAAACTTTTCAGCTTCCTGAACGATCGCTTGAACTTCTCGTCGTCGCCGCCGTATTTTTGAATCCCTACTTTTTCGTCCTTGCTGTTGTTGTTACTATTATCGTTATTTTTATTCGTATTTTCATCCGCTTCCACCATAGCGGCGTCTTCGTCCGTATTTTTATTATTCAAATAGAAATCCGGCGTCCACGCTAATATTTTATTCTCCACCGATTTCGAAAATATAACCTCCCCGAAGTATCTCACGCAATCGACGAAGTGATTGTGCGCGTGAAACGTGCTAAACTCTGGCGCCCGAACCTGCGCGGTTGGAAACTCTACAATCTCATCCTCCCAAAGCTCTGAATCTTCAATCGCTTGGCTCACTTTCTTCCCTCTCGTCGACCAGACTTTCACCGCGTTATCCATCCCGCCAGTCGCGATGACCACCACGTCCTCTCTCCCGCTTTCCGGACAAAAGTGTAAATTCGGATGAAAATCCACCGACAAAACGTCGTTCCTGTGCCCTCTCGCTCCGGCGAAAATAGCCACGCACACCCCGTTGCTCACGTTCCACAACCGCACCGACAAATCTTTACTCGCGCTCGCGATAATATTCGGCATCGCCGGATGCGCTCTCAAATCGTTAATCTCCCCGCCGTGCCCGACCAACGCGCCGCAAAAATCCTTCTTCTTACAATTCAAAACTCTCACGACGCCCTTCGCGCCCGCGCACGCGATGTATGGCACCAACGCGTTCTTCTTCGAACACCAGCAACACGTGTAATACGTTTCGTTCGGATCCGCGTCCACGTAGCATTGCAACAACGTCGTTCGTTCGACCGTTTCTTCTTCGTCTAACTCTTCTTCTTCTGTTACATCTGTTTCTAATTCTTCTTTACCAGCAGCATTCGTCGCGTTATTGTTCGCATTAGAAGCGGCATTATTGGCCTTGGTCTTCTTCTTCTTCTTTCCATCCTCCTTCACCACAAAGTCGTCGATTTTATACAGCATCAATCTATTCGCCGCGCACGCCGCGAACACGTGGTACCACTCCGGGTGCAACGTGTTAAACAACACCGAGTACACGGACGTGTCGCTTCGTTTTCTCGTTTGTTCTTTCGTCGTCGTTTGCTGTTGCTCGTTGTCTTCGTCTTCTTTTTCGTGGTGTTGTTCCGGGCAACAGTCGATGTTCCCGGTGAGCACGTACCGGAGTTTCTTCTTCGTTCGCGTCTTCGTGCCTTGTTTTCCCCCCATTGTTACTTTTGGTAGCGCTCTCGTAGTGTTCGCAGTATTTTTGTGCGTTTTTGAACGTTTCGCGTGCTCTTTTCTCAACGCGCGGGTGGTTTTCGTGGTGCGTCACCGGAGAGGAACTTTAAGAAGATTGGTGCGGGGAAAATACGTGGAGTCGTAGGCGTACGAGTTTAGGGTTTACTCTAAACCCTAAACCTTCGTACTTGTTTCATTTGCAAAGACAGACGGAATACACATACTAAACGCAAACATGGACGAACGAGAAGACGTTGGAACGTACTAAACGCAAACATGGACGACGAGAAAGAGGAGGAGGAGGACGATGTGGTATTTTCCTCCCGTCTGAAATCTGTCCTCCTGAACGCGCCGAAAGAACTCTCGCGCGCGATGTTCGACTTTGCATCATCATCCGCAAAATTCGCTTTGACGACGACGACGAAGACGCGCACGAGAAGAATCATCATCGAATCACGCGACGAAGAAGAAGAAGAGAACGAAGAAGAAGAAGAACGAGGAGGAAAAGGAGTTACGCTGAGATCATTGCCGCTGCGAGAGCGGTTGCAACCGTTTATTACGTCATCGAGCGACGACGCGGAGGAGAGAAGAACGAGTGCGTGGTTTTTGGAACAGTTGAACGAACGAGTGGTGAAACGAGTTCTCGTCGAGATGACGACGTCGATGGTTTCGAAGAAGGAAAACAATCTCGAAGAAGAAGAAGAAGACTGGTTTGAAGCCGTCGTCGAAAAGGTGGTTGAAAGCAGTTTCGCGTTCACGACGAAGAAGGAAGAAGAGGAGGACGAGGAGGACGAAAAGAAGGCTCGCGTACGATTGAAGAAAATTCTTCGTTCTCGGGCGAAAGAATGGTTCGAGAAGACAATGACTTTGACGAATTCGTCGCAAACGCGAGAAGGAAGGAAGAGGCGTCTTCGAGTCGGAACGCCGAGATTGGTGGAGTACGATTGGACGGCGTACGCGACGAGAGCGAGCTCGTCGCTGGAGTCCCTCACTTTGAACGCGTCCTCCGCCTCGTCCGTCTCCTCTGCCTCTCGCCTCCGCCTTTCGCTTCGCGTATCGAAAGAAGAGGAAGAAGAAGAAGAAGAACACCAACACCATCGCTTAGACTTAGACTTAGATTCGCTCTCCGTGCTCGTCGACGCTTTGCGAGATGCCAAAGTTGCCGTCGTCGCCGCTTCCGGCGGCAACATGTAGAGGAAAGTTTTACGTAAAACTCCACGACGCACCGCTTTTGCGTGGAAAAACGGCATAAAAAGCTCCCCTAATACTACACACGCAAAACATCATCGTCCCTCGCTCTCTCTGAATTAAACGAGTATCATCGCGATCACGCAATAACAATGCCTAAATCCAAGCGTAACAAAGTCGTCGCGTTAACCCAGGTGAAAAAAAAAGACCGCAAGTGGAAAGAATCTTTAGTCGAATCCATTCGCGATGCAGTCGACACCTACCCGTCCGTGTTCGTCTTCCGATGTAAAAACATGAGGAACGAAACGTTCAAAAGCTTACGCGACGACGTGTCAAACACGTCGAGATTCTTCGTCGGCGGGAACAAGTTAATGCGAGCAGCGTTACTCGGGAAAGAATCCGAGGAAGGGTTAAAGACGTTCGCCGAACACATCGTAAACAATCGTGATGGAAAAGATGATGATGATGATGATGGCGGCGGCGGCGGCCAAAAACAACAGAAAGAGACGAAAAAACAGCAACGCGGGCGGCAAAACGAAGAATTTGATTTGAACACGACGACGACAGGGATCGTGTTCACGAACTTGAGCAAAGAGGACTTGATGCAGGCGATGGAGGCGAAAGAGACGAAAGATTTTGCGCGGGTCGGGCAGATTGCGACGGAAACGATCGTCTGTCCGGAAGGTCCGGTGAAGAATTGCTTCGACGTGCCGATGTCGCACACGTTGGAGGCGATGTTGAGGAAACACGGTTTGCCGACAAAGTTGAATAAAGGGGTCGTGGAGTGCGTGAATGAGAAGATTATTTGTAAGAGAGGAGTGAAGTTGAGCTCGGATCAGTGCGCGTTGTTGAGGCAGTTTGGGTATAAGTTAGCCACGTTCAAATTGAGATTGGTCGCCGGGTGGGAGAAATCGACGGGGGAGACGGAAGTGTTTATGAACGAAGACGATTCCGAGGAGATTTTAGATTACGGGACGGACGAGGAAGAGGAGGATAGATTCGCCAGCGATGGGTTGCCGAAATCAATGATGCTTCCGGAAGGAATGCTTTAAATATAATAACTACTTTTGCGCGCTGTACCGTTACCGTCGATGTTGTACCTTTAAAAAACTATTCTTCTATTTACTAAATCTGTTGATACTATGTATTACTCCTTCTTTTTTGTCTTCTTCTTCTTCTTCTTTAACTTCTTCTTCTCTCTTCTCTGGGGCGGCTACTATATATTTATCGATGACATTTTCGGTGAACCATTCCAACGAGAATTGCATGTGATGCGCGTCCGGGACGACGTCAATTTTCATTCTGTTCTTTTCGTCCAACTCTCGCAAACACAAACCGTCCTCTTCGTTCAAGTAAAATTTAGTCTCTCGCACGTTCAACAATTCCGACGACTTCTCCTCGGTGTACTCGAACGGTACCGAAGGCGCGTCGCTAAACACGGCTGAATCTCTCGGAACGACTACTTCGTCTTTTTCGAAGGAAAACATCGCGAACACGTCGAGATTGCACATTTTTTCTCTTCTCCTTTGTCCCGTTTTCATCTTTCTCTCTTCTCCTCGCGCGTCGTCCTCGTCGTCGCTCCCATCTTCTTCTTCACCGTTAATCACGCTCAACAAACTCCCCGACCGCACGTACTGTTCAAACCTCTTCGCATCGCTCACGTCTCGAAAATAACTCGCTTGCACGCTCTTACTCTTCAACATCTCGCTATACGCCGCTTTACTCGCCACCTTTCTCGAATACTCGCACCATTTTCGCGACAGCGCGTTTGCCGTTTTATCGCATCCAGGAAACTTCCACACGCCTGAATGCGGCGCTCCGAACGTGATTAACGCGTTGACTTCGTCTTCGCACGTTTCGACCATAGCTCTCGCGAACACGCCGCCTTGCGAAAACCCGAGGAGTATCGTCTCCACTTTATCGTCGTTCTCGATGGTATCGTCATGGTTCATCATCATCTCTTCTTTCGCTTTTCGCAACTGCGCGCACCCGAAATCTTTTACCAGAGAAAACGCGTCTCCGATGAACCCGGAGATGAAATCGCTCATTGAATTTCGACCAAACTTAATTGAGATTACTTTCTTATTCGTATTCGTTTCTTCTGTGTCCTCCTCCTCCGCAAGTAAACTTTCAATCTTCCCTAACGAGAGTGGATTACAGCACGTGTCCCCCATCCCGTGGACTAAAACGATCAAAAGCTGCTTCTGTTGTTGTTCTTGCGCCCGAGAACAAATCGGAAGACAAAGAAGAAGACCAAGAAGAGCACAACAGAAACGCATTTTCATCTTCGTCATCATCATCAATATCGCCGCTCTTTTATTACGTGCGCCGCCATTTCTTCCCATTGCGAGGAGTTTCACCGCACGGAGGATGACTTAATGAAAACCGAAGAACGAGAACGAGACTTTCGAGAAATGAGAGCGTTTTCGCAGGTGCTCGTCAAACATAGAACACGCTACTCTTTGTTTGAAGCATTTCTATGCATTTTAAGGGGGAAAAGCGCTTACAACTTTCTCCATTTCTTACGCGCAAATACTCACACGCGCGAGCAACAGAGGAGACAATAACATGCGCGAAGAATACGAATAATATGAGAGAGGAACCGAGCAAAACCAAAGCAGCGGCAGAGAGCGGTGGTAGTCGCCGAATGTACCGACCAGAGCACTCGCCGGAGAAGAGATCGTCGTCGTTCTTGCGGTTGCACACCGTTGGGGACGAACGAGTGCTTTCCGAGACGAATTTTGCAACCACGCGAGAACGTGAACAACAACGCTTTAATTCTTCTTTCGAAACTCGCGATGAAGGAAAAGAAAAAGAAGAACGCTCGGAGAGCGCGACGAGGAGAGCAGAAGCGTCTTCTTCGAACGCTATTCTCGAGCGATTCTTGAAGAAACTGGAGAGAGATTTTGGGGAAAAGAAGAACGGTGTAGTAGGTGCCCAGTTCTTCGGTACGGAGCAACACCCTCAAAATCGTCTTCAAAATCAGAAAGAGACAACGGACGACGCGTTCCATTTGTTGCGAAAAACTTTGGAGGAATCCAAATCGTCTCTCGAGAACGAGAGAATAGCGTACGCGTCAAATGTGTTGGAACTGGAAAGGGCGAAACGAGACGTAATTTCCCGGACGAAGGAAGCGATGGAGGAGGCGAAACGAACGAGAGAGATGGAAGATCGAGAAAACAAGACGAAAGAGAGAGGGATGCGCGAGGAAATAGATCGGTTGAAACGAACGGTGAGAGATTTTGAGAGGAAGAAAGAAAACGAAATAGAGGTAGTGGAGAGGCGATGCGTGGACGCGGTGAACCGAGCGAAAGAGAAAGAGCTGAAGATTGAAGAAGCGTGCAAGGAGAAGATGCGACGGATGAGCGAGGAGAAAATCAGGGACTTGGAAACGATGCAGATGAAACATAACATGGAAATGGAACACGTGCGATCGAAGCTTGGCGAAAAGAGCGAGGATGAATCGGAGATTAGGAAAAAAATGCGAGAGATGGAAAGCGAATTGGAGAAAGCGAGACGAGACGCGAGAAGAGCGAAAGAGGAGAAGGAAAGGTTGAGAGAACAAGCCGGAGTGGCGAGAAAAAAATTAGAAGAGTTGATGGAAACGATGAAAACGAGAGATACATCCCGAGATGCAGAAATTGAGCTGATTCGAGAGGAAAGCGGAAGACGCGAAGAAGAGTTTATGGAAACGGTGAAAACGAACGAATTGAAACGAGATCGAGAAGTTGCGGAACTTTTGGAGCGAAGCGAAAGAGATGCAAAGATGATCGCTCGGTTGGAAAAACGGGCACAAACTGCGGAGACGGCGTCTATTGCGGTGAAATTTTTGTGCGAAGAAGCGCAGAAATCCATAGAAGATAGCGAAATTGCTGCGGCGTACGCCGAGAGAAGAGCCGCGCGGCTCGCGAGTGGATTCGGCTCCTCCTCTTCCTCCTCGGACGTATCATCCTCAGATGATGACGATGATGATAATGAATACAACAATAAAGAGGAGAAGGAGAAAAGTAAAGTGAAGTTTAGAAAGCGAGCCGATGCGGCCAATCTTCGATTGGAGCGCTCGTTGCGAGATGCGAGAGCGACGTTGCGCGAGTGCATCGAACGCAAGAAAACCATGCTGTTAGAAACCGAGTACGACGATGTCAACGACGAAAACGATGCAGCGTCATACGAGGAAAAAAGGCGGGAAGTATTTGCATTCAACGTTGTGAAGGACGTCGCTGACATTCGCGTTTCTTTTCTCACGCGCGCGATTGCGAGCGTGCGATTGTCGCGCCGATGCGGCGCGCTCGAAGGTTTGATCGCTGGTCGAGCCGATCGAACCGTCGACGAGGACGAAGAAGAATATGGAAAAAATATTCGCAAAGATGATGACGAAGATGATTATCGCTCCATGAACAATACCATAAACACGATTGAGGAGGAGGAGGATGAAGATGATGACGATGACGATTTAGATTACGTCAGCTGGTAGTAAAATGTGTATGTAGTGTGCGAGGTATTTTTCATCTATGTAGATTAAAAACTGCTCTGCGCTTGTTGTTGTTGTTGATGTAATTTTTCTCTACGCACTCGCGTCGCTCTCGCGCTTTCGAGCAACGCCATCGCGCTCGCTTCAATATCCATCAGTTTTTCTTTCAACGCGTTTTGCTTAAACTCTCTGGATTCGCGCGTCGTCGGTACCGTCGAAGAAGAAGCGTCTTTCCTCGGCGTGGCGCACTGAGACGACGTTCTCGTCGCACTCCCTTTCATCTCGAGTTTAGCTTCGAGCGCGATGCATGCGTCGATGGTTTCTCGATACGAGCGATCTAAAGCTGAAAATCTACTGCTGCTACTATTATTTGTGTTAGTATTCTCGTCGCGACCATTCCTATTGTTCGTGTTATCGGCGCCAAAAAACGTGCCAGTCGCCTTTCTCGACATCGACTTGAATGTTGTGTTCGTCAATTTCAAATTTCTTGCGTTTTGCTCGAAGTCGACATCGAAATCCCATGAACTCGCGGTTGATTTAGGACTATTTCTTTCATCCTTTGCTGATGTTTTTTTCTTCAGTGGAGACATCGAAGCTGCGATAGCTGGCGTTCTGCTGGATTGCCACGCGCTTTTTGCCTTCATCTCCATCGCGCGTTGTCTCCAAACGCGAAAGGCTGCGCGCAATCGTCTCGCATCGTTTTCTTCAATAAACGCGGATTTTAGCGCCAACAGCACCCCGTTTCTCTTCGCGCTTTCCTCGCGCCATCTTTGAAACACCACACTCGAGACGCGTTCGAGAAAGTTTCGTCTCTGAAAACGTTTCGCGGCTTGAACGATGGCGATGCCTTCCGGCGTCCCGAAATGCGTCTCGGATTCGTCCGCAATCGCACGTTCCACGACTGCGCGTTTCATTTGCTCTATTCTAGTTTGCTTCAACATTTGCACGTGCGTGTTCCATGCCAATAAGCAGTCTCTTCTTAATTGCGTCTGTTGCTTTCGATATTTCTGCGCGATAAACTTCTCCGTCAGCGCCAATCGATTTCTACTGTCTTCGGCTGAGCGTTTCCAAGACATAAATACGGCTCGTAAAACTTTAGCACGATGCTTTTCCTCTCTTCGTAACGTAAACGACCGTCTTTTTTCCGTGAGTGCTTTCCAATTTGCAAACGGTTGCGCAAAATGTCGCTCGTAGTGCTTTTTCGTCTTTAACGTTCTCACCAACGTTTCGTCGCGTTTCTTTTCCGAAACGGCTAAGGTTCGCCACGCTCTGAATACCTCGCGCATTTTCGAACGTTCGCGAAACATGATCGCGCGGTCTAACTTACGTTCTTGACTCAACGCTTTACGGCGCGCGACCGTTTTTTTATGCCAAAACTGAAGCGTTTCCTTGAGTATTTTCGAATCATATTTTTGCATGGCGTCGTTTTCGAGCATTCGGAACCGTTTTTCCACGTCCGAAACCATCTTCCACTGTGAAAACGTTCGCTTTAGCAGTTCTGGTTTCACTTTCGTTTCAAAATGCACCTCAGCTTTCCTTGGATTCTCTACTCCTTGCGTTTGGGTTTCGTTTCGCCAAATATAAAACGCTTTGGCAACTTTCTTGGAGGACATGCGCGATATCGCTCGCGCCTGTAAGTTGGTAACAATCTTCGAACGCTTAGCGTACGTTCGCATCTGTTCGAACGCTTTCTCTTGCAACTGCGAGTTTCTAAAAGCAGCCGCTTTCCTCTCGTTACTTTTCCCTCTCTCATGTTCTCTGACAAAAACGTCTTCAAAGATTCGTTTTTGCATCCGAAACCGTTTCGCTCGAATGTGATTTTCCAGACGGCGTTCCAACGCTCGATCCTTTTCCCGTTCCTCTCGACTCGTTTCCGTGGCTTCTTTCCACTCTCGAAACGCGCTCTCAATCACGCTTCTTCGTTTCTTGAGCAATAAAAACCGCAACGTTCGCTTCCATCGTTTCGCTTCCATCGTTTGTTCTCTCCATTTCGTAAAAAATTTCCGCGCTAACCGCTCCTTCTTTTCCTTCTCCATCGCTCCAACCGCGCGTTCGATCAACCTCTCCTTTCTCTCTTCGTACGTCTTCCTCCCTTGTTCTTCCTTCAACTTCAAAAGCGCAATCTCCGCTTCAAATTTCTGTTTCGTCTCCGCGTCTCGACTCGCGCGTTCCGTCGCCACTCTCAATTTCTCGTTTTCGTTCGCTTTCGTAAACTCCTCCAACTTTGCCTCGTGCGCGTTCGCTATCCGCGTCTCCTCTTCCTTCCATTGCTCTTTCTCTTTCTCAAATTGCTTTTGCAGTGCCTCCATCCGCTCGTTCAACTCTTTCACCTCTCTCTCCACATCTCTACTCTCTTCTCTCTCCTTCCTCTTCTCCCTCGCTTCCATCCGCCATCTCTCAAACATCTCTCGTTGCAACTTCATCGCTCGCCGACTCGTCGCCCGCGCCAACCGTTCCTTCAACCGTTTCCCGCTCATCCTTTCTTTCCTCCACCGATCGAACGCCGCTCTCAAATATCTCAGCCGTAACCCTTCCACTTTCGATTTTAATCGTTTATTCTGTATTTTCGTCCTTTCCACTTCTTCTCGCCAGCTAGTAAAACACGCGCGTTGGTACCTCAGCGCTCGCCTGTGCAAGGAAAATTTCAACAGTTCCATCTGTTTCTTCTCCAAAACGATGTGTAACAGTTGCGTTTGCTTCTCGGTTTCCGCCTGGTGTCGCCAGATTTGGAAGGTCAATCGAAGTAAGCCCTCTTTGTTTTCCTCCTCTTCCTCGTCGTCGTCGTTTGAAGGTTTTTCGAGGACGATGTCATCTTTAGTACTCCTCGTCGTCCTCGTCATCATCGGCTCAACCAAACCGCTCTTTTGCCGACGATGTTTCCCCTGATGTAAAAGATGTCAATCCTCGCGCGCGTGTCTCGAACGTCGTATAAATTTTTCTGCCGAAAGAAAGTGCTACGAATACTACTACTACTACTGTTACTGCGCGATGATGATGATTCGTTTAACTTCTTCTTCTTCGTTATTACTTTGCATTCTGACGGTTGTATCTGTGAGGTGTTCAAAATGCATTTTTTCTCCCCACAAAATGGGGGGAGGAGGAGCAAAAGAGAGAGAAAAGGTACAACGCACACTAGAGGGAAAATGGTGTTTGCTTTCTTTCTCGCGTGTGCGTTTTGTTTTTAATAACACGTGCTGCTGCTATACAAAATACAGGTTGCTTTGGCTTTTGGATGATGATCTTTCACATCATTTTTTACACCAAAGCGATAAAGTCGTCTCTGATATTCTCCAGCGCGATGAGAACCTCGTTGCGTCTTTGTAACGGGTTCGTGAACGGGTCGTTGTATTGCGCCAACTCGACGAACTCGTCGCCTCGGCGAGGGAGGAATTCTACCCCGTCGTTTATGGATTCTTCTCTTTTCATGGCTTCTCTCAACTTTTTTTCAGTCTCGTCCGTGATTTCTTTGTTCGCGATGCCGGAGAAGGACGCCACGGCGACGAGAAATCGTTCGCGGTCTTTCACCGCCACCGAACCGTCCACCGGCTTGATTGAATTCGAACTCTCTTCCACGACAAACTGCATCTTTTGATTCTTATTCGAAAACACCGGCGTCGTCATCTCCATCTTTTCGTTTTGCTCGTTCTTACCAAAAATGTAACCAGCTAAGCGGTTAAAAGCCTGCCCAGCTTCGCTATCTTCCATCTTCGCGCTCCCGGTGTTTGAGTTCACTGTCGTCTCGGCGACGAAAAATTTCTCGTATTCTCTCACCTCGAAATCGCGGTACCTCCTCAACGTCACGTACTTCGGCGTCTTCAAATTCTCCGGCGTCTTCGCAAAGTTAAACACCTGCTTTAAAACTTCCTGCACGGCTTCTGGACTCAAATACGTTTGGTTCTCGATGCTATCCCACGTGTCCACGTGTTTCACGCACTCGTGCGGAAACCTCTGGTCCATCTCCATGATGGATCTCCCGGTAAACGTCAGCTCGGGATTCCACAAGAACGGAAACGAAGGTAAGTACATCTTCATCGTCCATCGCGTCGTGATTTCAAAATCGTTCGTCTTTTCGATCGAATGCATCGTATATATTGGTTTGAACACGTTTTTCAACATCTGTATGTTGAAGTTGTACCCCGAGAAACTTTCGTATTTCGAGAGCGGATCCGTGAAGACGACATTTTCGGCGTATAACTTCGGATCGATCCCGCGGTCGTCGAATAAGTGCGACAAGTCTTCCGTCAAATCTTCTTTCAGCTTTTGGAGCGTTTCCCCGGTCAACCCTTTACTCTCTTCTTCTTCTTTTATCGTTTCTGTTGTTGTTGTCGTTTGTGCCGCTCCGTCGACGTCAACAGATGATGATGACGACGACGACGACGACGATTCAAACGACGATGCCGCCACGCGCTGACGATGAAAACGCACGAAAACGCTTCTACTACTTCTCCTCCCGCTTCTCCCATAACTGCTGCCACAACATCTCGACGCAGCCGACGAGTGTAACACCGAACAACGCATGGTTTCCAATGAAGAGATTTCGCGAACAAAGTTTTCCCTCACAACAACAACTTTCTTTGGTCGTCGTCGTCTGATGACAAGCAGCGCTGGCACGAACGAAGGCGGTCACTACGGGAGAGTGTTCTCGCTGAGCTTCAGTCCTCCTTTTCTCGACGACTTTAAAGAGGATGAAGAAGAAGAAGAAGAAGTACACGCGCAGCAAAATCCCCTAACGGAGATGAGAACGACGAGGACGACACCAAAGAAGAAGAAGAAGAAGAAGAAGAAAAGGAGACGAAAACGATTCTTAGCGACGAGCGGAGAAGACGATTGCGTGCGATTGTGGGTCGTCCACGCTTCTTCTTCTTCTTCGGAGGAGGAGGAGGAGGAGGAAGAACAAAGCGTCAAAGTGGAACCGAAACCGTTCGGGTTGAGCGTCCTGAGAGGACACTCCGACGCCGTGTTGAAGTGCGCTTTTGGCC
>Ga0213862_10000889_pt1 | contig 12575 bp, 6 predicted proteins | sample PICome_7_FD_160092 | JGI IMG/M metagenome (GOLD analysis project Ga0213862, IMG submission 160092) | Coastal seawater microbial communities near Pivers Island, North Carolina, United States - PICO266 | ecosystem: Environmental > Aquatic > Marine > Coastal | place: USA: North Carolina | collected... | reverse complement strand
GCTATCCTCGCGGTGACGGCGTTGACGATGGTCGTCGGCCCTTTGGTTTTGGGTTGGCCGTTTCTGGGCAGGGGCGGCGCGATGTACAGGGCGTTCGCGTTCCTGTCCGCGGCGGCGCCGTGCGCGCTGCTGATGGCGCCGCTTGTGTACGTCGCGGCGATCGGCGCGTGCGCGCGACGCGGCGTGCTCGTGCGGGGCGGGGTCACCTTCGACGCATTGGCGGAGTGCGGCACGGTGGCGCTGGATAAGACCGGGACCATCACCAGCGGCCGGATGACGTGCGTGTCCATCGAGCGGGTCTCGGGCGGCGGCAAGGGTTCGATGGAGACGGGGACGGGGGGCGGCGCCGGCGGGCGAATCCCCGCGTACGTGGGCGCGCTCAACGCGGAGGACGACGTCGAGGCTGAACCCTCGACCGAGGGGTCAAAGTCCGTCGCCGTCGCCGAGAGGAACTCCGCTTCTTCGAAGAACGGAGGCGCGATGTCTTCTACCCGGACCACCATCGCGCTCGAGTCCCCCGCCGCGCTCGCCATCGCGGCGTCCCTGGAGCGCGGCGCGACGCACCCCATCGCCCGAGCCGTGCTGGACACCGCGTCCGACTTCGGACTTTCAAACGTTTTACCCGACGTCGCCGTGTCGAACTTTCGCGTCGTCGCCGGGTGCGGCGTCGAGGGTTTGGTGAGGCCCGCGGTGGTGGGGAACGACGCGGAAGGGGCGTGCGGGCCCGCGCGGTTAGCTCGGTTCGGCAACGTGGACTGGGCGTGTGAGATTTTGGGCGACTCCGATCGCGTTGCACAAATGAAAAGGCGCGTTCAGGGCGACGAGGTAAACTCTGAAAACGCAGTCGCCGCGCTCGTCGTCGAGGATCCCGGTGGTGATAAAAACGGCTCCTCGGGCATCCGAACCGCCGCGGATGCGGACACGCCGTGCGACGTGGACACCGCGGCGGCGAACCGCGAGTGGTCGTCCGAGAACCTCGCGTGCGTGTTCCGCTTCGCCGATTCGCTTCATCCGAAGGCGAAGGAAAGCGTGGACTCGCTTCGCGACGGGAGTTGGCGTGGCGGCGACGGCATGGACGTGCTGATGCTCACGGGGGATAACGAGCTCAGCGCGAATGCCATCGCGGACGCCGTGGGTTTACCTCGCGACAAGGTGAGCGCCGGGCTGACACCGGGAGACAAGCTTCGCATTGTGGAATCCGCGCGCAAGGCGGCGAAAGGCGACGCGAGTAAAAAGTACAAGAAGGTTGCGATGGTGGGCGATGGGATCAACGACGCGCCCGCGCTCGCCGCGGCGGACGTCGGCGTCGCGGTCGCGTCCACGCCGAGTGAAGCCGCCGCGGCGGCGGCGGATGTCCTCTTGCTTCACGCCGATTCCGACGGCATCTCGCAGCTTCCCGAGCTCTTCGACCTCGCGGCGAGGACAAAAACGGTTCTCCGACAGAACATAACGCTCGCGTGCATGTCAATCGTCGGCGCGTCCCTCCCCGCGCTCGTCGGTGCGTTCCCCCTGTGGCTCGCGGTGTTGTTGCACGAAGGGTCGACGCTTCTCGTGGCGATTAATTCGGTTCGGCTTTTGGGAACGTTCGGGCGTCAGCCGCTGAGACGGTCCACGGTGCTCGCGTGCTTTGGGGTTTTCCTGGCGTGCTGCGCGGGTGGCGCGTGGCTGTACCCGACGGTTCGCGCGGGTGTCACGGTGTGGGCGACGTCAGCGGTGGCGACTCCCGCGTTCATCGCCGCGTCTATGGCTTTTAAGAGCGGTTACGCGGGTCTTCTGGCGGGATGTTTACACACCCTGACGGGCCCTGACCACCTCGCGGCGTTGACCCCACTGGCGGTCGGGCCGTCGCGGATGCAAAACGCGCTGATGGGCGCGCTCTGGGGTTTGGGACACAACACGGGCCAGATTCTCTTCGGGCTCATCTTCGTCCTGCTGCGGGATAAGCTGCCGTTCAACATGGAGATCATCTCGCAGTGGGGCCAAGGCATCGTCGGCGCGACGCTCGTGATCATCGGGGTCATGGGCTGGCTTGAAGGACGCGCGATGGCGGAAGGACGCGGGCACGCGCACTCGCACTCGCACGGCTTACCCTTCGGCCTCGGCAATTTCGACCAGCACACGCACTCCCACTCCCACTCGCACGACGAACACGACCCGACCGCCGCGCTTCGATACGTCCACTCGCACGCCGGAGGCGCGGAGATGCACTCGCACGACGAGGACGACTGCGACGTGCACGAGGATGGCCACGGACACTCGCACGCGCATGCTCACGCGCACGAGGATGGCCACCACGGCATGGGCACGAACAAACGTAGCGTCGACGAGGATTGGGAAGCTGACGACGCCGTCGTCGGTAGCGGTGACACCGATGCGGCGCAAAGGGCGCGGGAAGAAGGCGCATCGGAGAAGAAGGGTTCGTTCCTGTCGTGGACGTACATCACCGGCACGATCCACGGGCTTCAGCCGGATTCGCTGCTGCTTCTGCTCCCCGCGTTCGCGCTGCCGCGGTTGCAAGCCATCGCGTTTCTCGGAACTTTTTTCATCGGTACCGTCGTCGCGATGGGTACGTACACCGCGTGTTTGGGCGCGGGTACCGCGGCGCTGCAGAAGAGTAACCCGCGGGCGGTGAGCGCGGTGAGTGTGATCTCGTCGGGTGTGGCGGTGGCAATCGGTGTTGCGTTTATTCTCTCCGCGATATTCGGGTTTGAGATTTTTTAAAGAGGCGTAGATTGGGCCCGCGTCGGGCCGGTACCGTGTAATACTCCGATTCATTTATTTGAAAGCCTGGTTATAGGCTAGTGCTACAACACGCTCGATCAACCACGCACATAGACTAACTATGACCAGTCCCGAAAAAAACATTGACCAGTCCCGTACAGAGGCGGGGTTAAAAACCAACACCGCATGAAGCGGCGTGCGGCCTTCTTTGTCCTGAATGTTTCCATCTGCGCCGGCGTCGAGCAACGCATCAACGACAGACCTTTTGCGTTGTGTGACTGCCAGATGAAGGGCTGTGCGGCCTGCGTTGTCCTGAATATTCGTATCAGCGCCGGCAGCGAGCAACGCATCGATTAAAGACCCGTCGCGTTGATCAACAGCCAGATGAAGGACTGTGCGGCTTTTTTTGTCCTGAATGTTCGTATCCGCGCCGGCAGCGAGCAACACATCAACGACAGACCTTTTGCGTCGTTCGACTGCCAAGTGGAGGGTTGTCCGGCCATCAGTATACCTTGTGTCAACTTTCTCACCAGCCTTCGACGTAGGTTTAACGCGGCTATTCGATTCTTCACAACTCGTCCGACCCGCTACCAAGCAAAGCGTACTCGTGCGGCGGCCCGCTCCCGTCGTCCTTCGACTCCGGTATCCCATCCACGATCCCGGCGTCGACCCATCCCCTGTCCGATAGATACCCACCGCCCTTATTGCCGTCCGACGTGGCGGTCCCGGGGGGTAACAAGTCAGAGTAACTGCGCGTACTCGAGCCGGTTTTCACTTCGCCGGTTTTTGCATCTGACTCATGCGACTCACCTTTCGACTCACCCGCCGGGTCCACCCCGTGCGACTCCCACGGCGCAGCCGGTTTACTCCCGTCCTTGTTCGCCACCACCCTGCGCCGCGCGGTGCCTTCGCCCCGTCTGGAACCCATGGGAGAGGAACCGGAGCCGCCGGTACCGCCAGAGTTCAACTTTTTATTGCCGTCTTCGTCGCTATCCCCCCGCCGTTTACTACCCCCGCCCACCCGTGGATAATACAGCGGGTTGAAGTGCAAGGTGTTTCTGTGTTCCAGTGACTTGCTCAGTTCGCCGGTATCGTCGTGCACGCACCGCGTCGCGGCGTCCTTCGGCGGCCGGAACAAACCCGGGTCCAGCCGAAGGTTATTATTATTATTATTACTCGAGTGGTTCCAAGCCACGTACTCGGTCTCCACGGCGAGCACCGCGCCGCCGTCGGTCCTGTGAAACACGGACCGTATCGGCCGGGCGAAACGGCCGATGCCGGAGCGTTCGCGGAGCGCGATGAGCTCTTCTCTGGTGCCGTAGCCGGGCACGGCGCCGTCCCACCGCTCGGCCATGAGATCGGCATTGGCGTCGTCATCTTTCGATGGACGATGATGCGAAAGGTCGTCCGGGATCGTCTCGACGCGCTCCTTACCGCGGAACGACGCGGCGACGTGCGAGAGGCGCGTCTGCACCGCCGGGCCGGGCGTCGGCGCGTGCACGCAAACCGATTCCCCCGACTCGTCGTACGTCACGCGGTAGCACACGCCCTTGCCGTGGAGGATGATGAACGTCGTCGTGACCTTCCCTTCCCGCGAGTGAACGTCGATGCGCTCCGCCTGTACCTTCCGCTCGTGGTACACCGTCGCGAGCGTGCGATCGCCCGACCCAGACCCCCCGTCGCCGTGTACCACCGCGGCGGGCGCGCCCTCGGCTCGCGTCACGCGCCACGCGACGCGCGCGACGAACGAGGGCGGGAACGCGGGAGGCACCACGGGCATGCCGGTGTCGAGGTCCACCGGGAGAACCTGACCGGGCTCGTCACCAGGGTTCGCGACGGGCTGCACGTAATCACCGCCGACGCGTGTGGTGCACGTCGCGAGACACAACACGCCAGCGATGAGCGCCGCCCCACCGAAGCGGGACGCTCGCACCATCGCGCGCCCCTCCCCAATGATGATGTTTCCATTTCGGCAAAACATTTTCGTCGCGACTCTCACAAATCACTGCAAACGACCCGCTCGGCTGCCATTGACAAGAAATCAACCCCTCTACCTCTCTCTCTCTCTCCCCTCTACGGAGTCACGCCTCTAAACACCCTACTCTCTCACTCCACCGTGGGGACGTACTTTCCAAACAACACCGCCGAGTTGTGCCCGCCGAAGCCGAACGAGTTGCTCAGCGCCACGTCCACCGCCAACTTTTCCGACGTATCCCCGACCAAAAGACCCAACTCCACGTCATCTTCCGGATCCTCCAGGTTGATGTTCGGGTGAACCTCGCCCAACTGGATCGCCTTGATGCACGCCACCGCCTCCACCGCGGACGCCGCGCCCAGGAGGTGCCCGATCATCCCCTTCGTGCTGTTGATCTTGAACACATCGTTTTTGCCAAACATGTCTTGTAAAACGCGAAGCTCGGCCATGTCCCCGGCTGGCGTGGACGTGGCGTGCGCGTTCACGTAGTTGACATCCTTCGCGTCCACTCCGGAGTCCTTCAGCGCGCGGGTGATCGCCAGCGCCACGCCCGCGCCGTCCGGGTGGGGCTCCGTCATGTGGTGCGCGTCGCAGCTGTAAGACCCTCCCAGCACCTCCGCGATGGGAGTCGCGCCCCGACCCAACGCGTGCTCCAAAGACTCGAGCACGAGGACGCCGGCGCCCTCGCCCATGACGAACCCGTCGCGTCCCTTATCCCACGGCCTCGACGCCGCCGTGGGGTCGTCGTTGCGCTTCGACAGCGCCTTGACCGCGCTGAACCCGCCCATCCCCGACGGCAGCACTGCGGCGTCGGAGGCCCCCGCGAGCATCAAGTCCGCCTCGCCGTTTCGAATGTGATCGACCGAGTTGAGGATGCAAAAGTTGCCGGACGCGCACGCGGAAGAGATGGAGTAGTTCGGGCCCATGAACCCCAGGTCCATCGCGGTCAACGCGCTGCCCATGTTGGTGATGGCGAACGGAATGCAGAACGGGTTCATCTTCTTGTGCCCGATCCACGAAGGGTTCTCACCGTTGAATTCTTTCACGCAGTTTTCAGTCGCGGTTGTGAACGAGTGCAAGCCGCCCATCGCGCTTCCGATGAGGCACCCCGCGCGTGTTTTGTCCACCACGGCGTCCATCTCCTCACCCTTGGCGAACGGAATACCGGCGGATTGGAGCGCTTTTTTAGCGGCGACGATTTGGTACGCGATGAACGGGTCGACTCGTCGCGCCATCTTTTTTGTCATGAACTCCTCCGGGTCGAAGCCCTTTATTTCACCCGCGATCACGGTGCCTTGGTCTGTGTGCGGTGTCCACTCGGTGATTGGGGAGATGGCGGATTCCCCCGCGAGGAGCTTGGCGTAGAAGTCGTCGACGTCGTTGCCGTGCGCGGTGACGACTCCGAGGCCGGTGATGACGACTCGCTTCTTGCCGTTGCGGGTCATTGAGACGCCGTCCGGGATGCTGCTCGCGGCGCGGACGACGATGCGAGTGCGCCTGCCGCCGGTGCTGCCGCGTTCAACGCCGGACCGGCTGGCGGTGGATTCACCGCGCGTGGACGCCGCTCGGAGCTTGAGCGCCACGCTGAACTGCACGCATGGTGACGCCATGGTTCGAGATGTCGTCGCCGGCCGAGTCGCCTCTTTTTGTCAGCGGCGATGAAACTCTCTTGGTCTCTCGATCGCCGGCGCTGGGCGATGAAGTTCCGAGTTAACCGGGTTCGATCACGCGCGACGGTGCGGCGCGTTCGATGTACACGGGTGGCGAGCGGATACACGCGACGCCGTACGTGAAGCCTTCCCTCGGGAACGGCTGCGCGTTGTGAGGGAGACCGCTCGAATCGAAGGGCCCTAACCCTTTGCGCAGGCTCGTATCATCTTTGCACAGCCAATCAAATCGCGGCAAGTGTAATCCAGATTACATGACTGACTGGTCACCGTACAAAACGAGGCAATTTTAAGCCTCGAATATATCCGCGCCAAATATTCGAGCCAGCTTGGAAAGTTCTCGGACTTCGCCATGCTTCCACGGTCGTCGCCGTCACACCGATTCGCACTACGAACGCATATCGACGTGCGAACCGTGCCGTTCCGTCCCTAACGCGTCGTCCTCGCCGCTTCAAAAGCCTTCCGGTGACGATCTATCAGCCCAGGGGACGCTCGGAAGCCGACCGACTCTATCTTTAAATTTTGTTCCCCCGGTAACGGACTCGTCCCGTGACTCAGCTCAATGAGAGGCAAGGCGAACATCCTCTTACGGGAGGCGCAGGTGCTGCTGAAGAAGGCGACGCACGCGGCGCTCGGCGAGACCGGGACCGGCACCCTATCGCTCCCGAAACGCGTCAAAAACCTGCAGCGCAAAGCCGCCAAGGAAGCCGCGGGCGTGACCTCGTGGGCTCCGCAAAAAGGATGGCCGCGAGCCTTCGAGTTCAAGTTCCATCGCACGCCGCGCAAGTTTCGCGCCAGCGACTGGCTACACGAACCAAAGGGAGACCCGAAACTCGCGTTCTGAGACAAAACACTCGGTCAGAACCACCGTGTTGTACACTAGCCGTGTTGTAAACCCGCGGGGCGAGACAGATCTACTCGTGTGTGTTTAACCAAAGAAAGAAATGCAACGATGAAAATTCATTTATTCATCTATCGCCTTCGTCCCCACGCCCCGGGCGCCTTGGGCCGCTCCTCCTCCTCATCGTCCGAGTCCACGTCGCCGTACTCCCACATACCGACCCGGTCCCGCCTCGCCCGAGTCTCCGCGTTGACCAAAACTTTCGCGGCGGGATCTTTTCGAACCCACCGCTCCAGTCGAGCCAACCCGGCGGCGACCATCTTCGCGTTGACGCTCTGTACCGACCCGTCATCGGCGTCGTCCCCGGCGTCGTCGTCGCCATTCCCGGCGTCGGGGTCGACGCCGAGGGTGACGCGCCACTCGGGCTGCGCGTCGGGGTCCCAAGGCGCATCCGGAACCCTGTAGTAAACAAAACACGACGTCAGTCTGATTGCCCGTACGTACTATAACCAAAATAACCAAAATAACCAAAATACACTCACCGCCCGCGTCGATCGATCCGGGCATCCATGGCTCCGACGGAGACCAAAGCGCCGAACAAGTTGTTCGCATCCCTGTGGTGATCCTTGGTGGGGCCCGGGATCTTGACGTGCGATAGCGCGCAGAGGTGCGCGAGGGGGGGCGTGGACGCCAGCGTCGGGTCCAGGGGCGCGAGCCTGTCTCGCGGGAGCGATTCGCCTGAAAAAAATACAGAATTATGTAATTAGTACTCAAAGATACGGGTAAACAGTGTGGGAACAAACAAAGAAAGTAATAAGCGTACCGTTTCCAAAGTCGCAGTAGTGCACGCGGACCGAGTCGTCGATCCCGCGGTCCTTCGCGACGGATACGACTATCGCGCGGTACCACTCGTCGTCGCCGGTGAAGCGCCCGGCGACCATCGCGCCCTTCCTGGGTTCGAAACCCACTCGGGACGAATTGGGAGCGAGCGCTTGGAGCTGCGAGTGCACCCACGCGGCTCGATCGCCACCCGCGCGTTGGCAAAAAAAACGAGAGGCGTCGACAACCTCCGTGACGCCGAGGGAACAGAGCTCGGCGACGGTTTGGGTTCCGGCGGCCGTTTCATGACCGTTACCACCGGCAGCCGCGCTCGACGCCGCGGCTTCCGCCGCAGCCTTCTCCGCAGCTTCCTTCTCCGGGGACCAATCGACCCACACGCCCAACCGCTTGTGCTTCGCGGCGTCTTGCGCGGTGACGAGCTCGGGTCCGTTCGCGTGACGGTTCGGGTCGTACGAGCCGTGAAGCGTCGCGAGTCCGTGCCTCAGGAGCTCGAGTCCGAGGCTGGTCTGGGTCTGGCGACCGCCGGAGGGTGATGAGTAGGTCATCGTCCCGAGGAAAGTGCCCGTCTTGTCGACACCCTGTAAAAGAGAAAATTGTGAGAGAAAATTATGACGAAAATAAAAAGAACCTCACCTCCACGTCGATCTCGCAGTCGCGCTGCGCGCATCGATGGCGCACGAACCGAAGCGCCTCAGCCGCGCCCGGTTCATCCCGCTGCGGGCATCGAACGCCCGCGATCGCGAACGAGATCAGCGCGCCTTCTTTCGGCACGGACAGTTTCAACCTGTGGCCGCTCAACACGTAGTCGACAATCGCGTGCGAGGTACCCGCGCGTTGAAGAAACGGAAGAAACTGTTTGGACTTGTTCGCGTTCTGCGAGATGTCGTTGACGTGGTGCACCGGGGCGGGCTTGTCTTTGTTCTGGACACCCTTCTTACCCTTGATCGCGCGCTGCTCCGCCTGCATCAGGTCGTCGTACCGCAAAGAGCGGTCCTCGTCGTCGTTTCGGTGCCGAACGACGGAGGCGAGGCCCCTCAGCACCAGCATCTCCGCGACGTTCAGCTCCGTCACTCCGTTGTTCGTATCCTCGCCCTTGAGCTGGTCGGTGGGTAACAGCACCGTGCCCATGTCCAGGACGATCTCCGGTCCGTCGCCTTGCGTCGGGATCTTGCGTTGATACTCCATGGATACTTTCACTCGCTTACCGACGCACCTCGTGCGGAGAAACTCCTTCGCCTCGTGCGCCCACGGCTCGGGTTTGATCCCGCGTCGTTCGTTGCCCATCTTCGGGGCTCGGATGGAGCTCATGGTGACGCGTCGTTCCGCGCCGGTGTCGGAATCGGCGATGACGATTGAGTCCCCGGAGGCCACCTCGACGACGGTTCCGAGAAAGTTTTTCCCGATGAGCGAGTTGGGGTTCGGCGGCGGCGCCACGTAGGACCGCCACATGCACCGCCTCGCGAGCTTCGCCGCCTTCTCCGCGGCGCGTAGCGTCGCGGCGCCCGCGGTCATCATCGCGAGGGACCAGTCCACCACTTTGACGAGCCCGTTTTGAGTTAACAGCTCGGCGACGTCGCCGCCGTCGGGCGCGCGAATCGTGCAAAAGAGGTTATTGTACTTGTCGGTGCCCTCGGGGACGATGAGCACGTCGCGGTTCAGCAGGCGAACCTCGGTGAAGTGCTTAGCCTCCCGGGCGAATGGCTCGGGCTTGGGTTCGTCGATTGATGCGGCGGCGGCGGCGGCGTCTCCGTTGGCGGCGGCTTGGTTTTGGCTTTGGTTTTGGCTTTTGGTTTTCATCGCCGGCGCCTGGACTCCGGCGAGGAAGACGGTGCACGTCGCGTGCCTGGTATCGGCGCCGTCCGTCATGAGCTGCACGCGCAGCGCGGCGCCGTTGAGCACCGCCTCGACGATGCACGGCATCGGCCGGCCTTTCATCGCGGGGAGGAGCGAGTTCGGGTCGAACGATGTCGGCGGGTGCCGCACTGACAAAGCCATCTCGGTGGGGTCCTTGGTCCAGAGGCCGATCCCTGCCGCCTGCGCGGCAGCCTCGGCGGCGACGAGTTCCTCGTGGTTGGACGCCTGGTCGCCACCGCCCTGGCGCACTTTCGCCCATCCGTTCGCGACGGATTCGAGCGACGCGTTGTCGTCGCCGACGTATACCTGGCCAAACTCTCGTCCGATGGATGCCACCGCGTACTCGACGCGAAATTTAACCTGCTTCCCGATGAGGAGCTTCCGCATGAACTCGCGCGATGCGAACGCGTGGGGTTCATCCTTACCGTCCCTCCGCGCCTGTGGTGTGTGTCAGTTGGTGGGGGTGAGATGTCAGATCGGGTTATTTAATACGGGCGGAAGATGGGGCACGAGGGTGCGTGGGGTCGCGATCGGGTCGTCAAAAGTCGGAGCGCGTGTCCTTTCCCTTTATGACGGTGAAATTTAGGGGCCGCGCGTGCGTACCATGCGGGGAGCGACGAGCGACGCGAGGGTGATGGTCTTCTCCGGCGGGGGTCCGCCCTGTGATGACGATGGGAAGGGTGAATGGACATCGGGTCAGTCTTCATCGCGATCGGCGGATCGTGCATAAACACACACGCGAGGGGAGGCGTGGGGTGGGTGCAGATCGGGGGGACCGACGAGCCGATCGGAGACAACGATCTGACGCGACGCGGGGTTCCGGACGAACGCGGACGAAACGCACCTGCGCGGCGTTGCCCATGACGACGACGCAGTCACCGCTCAGCACAGCCTTGACGAGGCCGTGCATCCATCCCGATCCGTGTGCCATTGTTGCGGTGCGGCGTGGTGACGTCCGTTCGTGCGCCCGCGTCCTTTGGTCTGACGTGTGACACGACTCTGACTTTTTCGGTTCGGGCTGATGCTTGTGAAACTATCGCGATTTTATTCTCTCACCGCTACGTGTGCTACCTTCGAGTGCAGTGCGTACGACCCCAATTCTCTCACCCTTTCTTGACCACGGACGCGAACGAGACCTTGAGCTTATTCACCGCCGGTCGCGGCGCACGCACCGCCGCCGCATCGTCCCCGCCACCCAGACCGGGCAAATCCCCGAAAGAGCCGTCGAAGTCCCCGCCGTCCAAACCGTCGATGTCGTCGTTCAACGGAGGTTCATCAACTTGTTCAACTTGTTCAACTTGTTCATCCGCCGCCTTGACCACATCCGTCTCTTCGGTTGGTGCGACATCCCCGGGTGCCGACTCGGTGCCGTTCGGGGATGCCTCGGGGATATCCCCGGGTGCCGACGCGGAGGGTGCCGCGGAGGGCTTGCCGTCGTCACCCTCCGCCGCGATCCTCTTCGCCGCCGGTTCACCCGTCTCCGGTGCCGTCTCTGGAGCCTTCGCATCACCCTCGGCACCCCCCTCGGCACCCCCCTCGGCACCCCCCTCGGCACCCGGTGACTCACCACCCTCGTTCGTGTCCTCCACATCATCCCTGGCTTTGCGCTTCACGCCGACCGCGCCAGACGCCGCCGACGCCGCCTCCGCCGCTTTGGTCGCCGCCGCCGCTCTCGCCCTCGCCGCCGCCGCCGCCTGCGGATCCGCCGCCACCTTGTCATCGTCCTTCACCTCCTCCACGACGCTCGCCCAGTGCGGTACGTCCTTGCGCTTCATGTGCTTGACGTGGACCTCCATGCCGGGCTGCCACACCTGTAAACAAAACACGACATCATTCTAATTGCCCATACGAGAGTTAAAATAAACTTACCAACGTCCCGTCGGCTCGGTTGACCCAGTTGGTGACTAACATCTGGAACTGTTCAACCGCGGGGTTGAGATTGAGCGTTCCTCTGGGAGGCGCGGCGCCTGGTTCGGGGGGCGGCGCGGGCCCGAGGCCGAGGTAATAGACGCAGTGCATTGATTCGTCCTTGTTCGGGTCCTTCTTCTTCTCCGGGTACGGGTGCGCTGTACACAAAACACGACGTCAGTCTCTAATTGCCCGTACGAGAATTAAAAATAAACGTACCGACGAGCGCGCCCCCCGAGCACGTCTCCACGCCTTGCACCAGCATGCGCAGCCGCGAGTGCACCCACCCTTCCCACTTTTTAAAGTCATCCTCGGAAACTGCCGCGATCGTCACCTGCAGGTAGTGCTTGTGCATGCTGAAGAACGGCAGCGGGGCCCAGAGCGCTTCCCACTTTTTTTTGCTCATCAAAATCTCGGTGCACACCTCGCGGCCTCGTTTGAACTCCTGTCGTAACACGTGCAGTGACGAGTGCGTGACGTTGAACGTCGAGTTTTGCGCCGGGTACGCCGGGGTGATGATCTGTAATGTAAAAGAATCACGTCGTCAGTCGAATGGAATTGCCTGTGCGAAGATTAAGATGAACTCACCTTCATGAGCTGGAACCGTTCGGCTTTGTTCACGCGCTCGTCCCATACCCTTAGCCCGTGGCCTTCGTCCACGATGGGCGTCAGCATCACCGGCGTGGTCCACTGCCACGCGTCCCACAGCTGGAAGAACGAATACACCAGCATGCTCGGCGCCGCGTTCGGGTACAGCTGGCACACTCGA
>Ga0213862_10000881_pt1 | contig 12624 bp, 11 predicted proteins | sample PICome_7_FD_160092 | JGI IMG/M metagenome (GOLD analysis project Ga0213862, IMG submission 160092) | Coastal seawater microbial communities near Pivers Island, North Carolina, United States - PICO266 | ecosystem: Environmental > Aquatic > Marine > Coastal | place: USA: North Carolina... | reverse complement strand
TAAAATCCTTTCATCATGCTTTTCCAATCTTCAATGCCAAGTGCAATAGAATCAAAGCTTTGCTCCACTTTAGCTGTAAAATTATAATCTACAACACGTGGAAAGTTTTTTACTAAAAAGTCATTGACCAACATGCCTACATCAGTAGGAACCAACTTGCCTTTTTCAGAGCCAACACGTTCCGTGAGTATTTCTTTTTTAATGTCATTTTGCATTAAAACCATTTTGGTGTATTTCCTTTCATCGCCCTCAACAATTCCCTTTTCAATGTATTTACGATTAATAATTGTTGTAATTGTTGGGGCGTAAGTCGAGGGACGTCCAATACCGAGTTCTTCAAGGCGCTTTACAAGAGATGCTTCAGTGTAACGAGCGGGGGGTCTGGTAAATTTTTCTATGGCCGTGATGGTTTTAGCGGTTAACTGCTCATTTTGAATAACTACGGGCAATAAGCCTTCATGTGCATCTTCCTCTTCGTCTTTTCCTTCAAAATATACTTTAAGAAAGCCTTCAAAAGTAACCACCTCACCACGAGCAGTAAATTTCTTATCATGCTTATCCGCATTTATCTGAATAACCGTGCGCTCCAATTTAGCATCGCTCATTTGAGAGGCTATGGTTCTTTTCCATATCAACTCATACAAGCGCTGCTCATCTAGAGCAGCATCAACACGCATCTTAGCTAGTTTGGTTGGACGTATGGCTTCGTGGGCTTCTTGGGCACCTTTGTTTTTAGTTTTAAACACACGTGTTTGTGCAAAATCGGGACCATAGGAATTGGTGATGACCTCACGTGCTTCGTTCAGTGCCTGCTTAGAAAGGTTAACACTGTCCGTTCGCATATAAGTAATATGCCCTGCTTCATACAAACGCTGCGCATTCGACATAGTTCTGCTTACTGAAAAACCAAGTTTACGAGAAGCTTCTTGTTGTAAGGTCGAAGTGGTAAAAGGGGCCGTTGGCGATTTGCGTACTGGCTTTTTTTCCAAATTTGAAACTGTAAAAGCAGCGCCTATGTTTTGGGATAAAAAGGCATATGCTTCCTCCGCAGTTTCGTAAGTAGCAGCAGACGATGTTTTTATTACTTTCCCAGAACCTGTCAAGAAAAAAGCTTGAATTTTATATGATGCTTTAGGCGTGAAAGCTTCAATTTCACGTTCGCGTTCCACAATGATGCGAACAGAGACTGATTGTACACGACCTGCAGAAAGACCTCCCTTTACCTTACGCCAAAGTATGGGGGAAAGTTCGTAACCCACCAAACGGTCTAAGACACGACGTGCTTGTTGCGCATTTACCAAATGTTGATTTATAGACCTTGGGTGTTGGACCGCATTCTGAATGGCGTCTTTTGTGATTTCGTGAAATACAATACGTTTGGTGTTCTGTTTATTTAAATTAAGTTGTTGTGATAAATGCCAAGCAATAGCTTCTCCTTCTCGGTCTTCATCACTGGCAAGCCAAATGGTTTCCGCTTTTTTGGCTAGTGAGCGTAGTTCTCGCACGACTTTTTTCTTGTCGTCGTTTACAACATAGTTTGGGCTAAAGTCGCCTGTGACATCTACCCCCAGCTCCTTGGCAGGAAGGTCCGAGATGTGACCATAGCTAGACACCACTTTGAATTTATCTCCCAAAAACTTTTCTATTGTTTTGGCTTTTGCGGGTGATTCAACAATGACTAGATTCTTGGACATGTGTAATTTTTAATAGAACAAAAGTAGGCGAATTTATGTTTTGTGAAAATAGTGACGTGTCTAAGCGATAAAAAAAGCTTAAATTTCTTCGTTGTTACCCAGAAAATATTTTTGTGCGTGATACATAATTGATATTACATTTGGCTTGAGCTGGACACTTACAGGCGCCTGTCCAGGTCCTATTTATGTGCTGATTGGAGCAGGCTATCTGCCGTTAATTGTGGTTTTTGTTTTTGCACTTCTGGGCACATATTGCTATAGATTGCTAAAACCAAGACTGCCCCACTAAAAGCATTAAAACTCAACAACCTGACAAAATGTCAATTTCCATGATATTTTTGTACTTTTGTATGCTCAAAAAAATAAATGCATGTCTAACACGCCTGTTGTCGATACTAAAAATCCAAATGCCTATAATGGCGAGGTACTGTCCGTTGCTAACGAATCAAACAACAAGGGCACGAAAAAGATGTATATAGAATCTTACGGCTGTCAAATGAATTTTTCAGACAGTGAAATTGTAGCTTCCATTTTGGGAGAGGCAGGCTATCAAACAACAAATGAGCTTAACGAAGCAGAACTAATTCTGGTCAACACTTGTTCCATTAGAGACAAAGCAGAACAGACCGTTCGCAAACGGCTTGCCACTTTTCAAAAAGCAAAAAAATCCAACCCCAAACTAAAAGTAGGTGTATTGGGTTGTATGGCCGAACGACTTAAAAGTGCTTTTTTAGACGAAGAAAAAATTGTGGATTTAGTAGTAGGACCCGATGCATACAAGGACCTTCCTAATCTTGTTGCAGAAGTTGAATCAGGCAGGGATGCTGTCAATGTTATTCTTTCAAAAGAAGAAACATACGGCGATGTGCAACCGATACGTTTGCAATCCAATGGGGTAACCGCTTTTGTTTCCATAACACGTGGCTGTGACAACATGTGCACATTTTGTGTAGTCCCTTTCACCCGTGGACGTGAGCGAAGCAGAGACCCAAAAAGTATTTTAGCCGAAGTAAGTAATCTTGCCGAAAATGGTTTTAAAGAAATTACACTCTTGGGGCAAAATGTCGATAGCTACCTTTGGTACGGTGGTGGCCCAAAAAAAGACTTTAAAAAAGCCAGCTCAATTCAACAAAAGACCGCAGTTCACTTTCATCACTTATTGGATTTGGTGGCACAAGCACACCCTGGAATTCGCTTACGCTTTTCTACGTCCAATCCACAAGACATGACACGAGACGTGCTTCATATCATGGCGAAGCACCCCAACATATGCAACTATATACACCTTCCTGTTCAATCTGGAAGCAATAATGTCCTTAAAGCCATGAACCGTCAACACACACGTGAAGAATACATGCAATTAATAGACGATATAAAGCAGCTATTGCCCGATTGTGGCATTTCCCAAGATATGATTGCAGGCTTTCCCAATGAAACTGAGCAAGACCACAAAGAAACCCTGAGTCTTATGGAATATGTAACCTACGATTTTGGATTTATGTTCATGTACTCTGAACGACCAGGCACCCCAGCTGCAAAAAAAATGGAAGATACTATTCCAGAGGGTGTCAAAAAAAGAAGACTTCAGGAAATTGTGGATATGCAACAAAAACATAGTCGTATCCGAAATGATCAACAATTAGGAAAAACGGTAGAAGTCCTTATAGAAAAGACTTCTAAACGATCTGAACAGCAATGGAGCGGAAGGGCACCACAAAACACCGTGGTCGTTTTTCCAAAAGAACACTACAAAATAGGTGATTTTGTATCGGTCAAAATTGACACTTGTACCTCAGCAACCCTTATTGGTACTGCTGTAGGTTATGGCTCAACTCAAAAAAAACATCATGGATAATGTTCAAAATATAAAACAACGTTTTGGCATCATTGGCAATGATCCTCAACTCAATTTTGCCATTGGCAAAGCACTCCGTGTTGCGCCCACTGAAATCTCGGTATTGGTAACGGGAGAATCTGGGGTGGGGAAAGAAATTTTTCCACGCATCATTCATCAACTATCCAACCGCAAACACGGTAAGTTTATAGCAGTAAACTGCGGCGCTATTCCAGAAGGAACTATTGATTCGGAGTTATTTGGGCATGAAAAAGGCGCCTTTACAGGAGCTACACAAACACGTAGTGGTTACTTTGAAGTAGCTGATGGTGGTACCATATTTTTAGACGAAGTTGGTGAATTACCCCTGTCGACTCAAGTAAGATTACTTCGAGTATTGGAAAACGGCGAGTTTTTAAAAGTTGGGTCTTCTAAAGTCCAAAAAACAGATGTTCGTGTGGTAGCAGCAACCAATGTGCACATGCTTGAAGCCATTCAAAAAGGAAAATTTAGAGAGGATTTATACTACAGGCTAAGTACGGTTGAAATCAACCTACCACCACTTCGAGACAGAAAGGGTGATATTCACCTTTTGTTCCGCAAATTTGCTGCCGATTTTGCACAAAAATACCGCATGCCAACCGTACGCTTAGATGAGAAGGCTCAGGCTTTACTCGAGCAACAACCATGGGCAGGAAATATCCGCCAACTGCGTAACATTGCTGAGCAATTATCCGTCTTGGAACAAGAAAGAAACATTGATGTGCATATTTTAAAGCAATACCTTCCTGCGATAAAAGCGAACCTGCCCGCAATTATTAATCAAAAAGAAATGGGTGGTGATTTTTCTTCAGAACGTGAAATTTTATACAAAGTACTTTTTGATATGAAAGCTGACCTCAACGATCTAAAAAAGCTGACACACGAGCTCATGGACACCTCTAGTATGGATCAAGCGAAAGCACAACATGAGGGATTAATTGAAAAAATATATGGTAAAAAATCAACTGAAGAAGAACCCTACCAATTACAATCCCCTACTACACCCACACCGGTTCAAAAAGCCTTTAATGACCGATACGAATATGCTGAAGAAATTGAAGAAGCAGAAACCCTATCTTTACAGGATAAAGAACTAGAGCTTATCGTCAAAGCATTGGAACGTAACAAGGGCAAAAGAAAGGCTGCAGCAGCAGAATTGGGTATTTCGGAGCGAACACTCTACCGAAAGATTAAACAATTTGATTTAGACAAATAGTATGAGAATAGTTATTGTTTTGATTTTTGTTTTGCTGGTGGGATGTAAATATTATTCCTTTACGGGAGCTTCTATTCCACAAGGCGCAGAAACAGTGCAAGTCAACTTTTTTGTAAACAATGCTGCTAATGAGGTGGGTTCCGTTTTTGAACCAGGGCTTGATCGAGATTTTACAAATGCAGTTCAAGAAATGTTACTAAATCAAACCAACTTAGATCTTACTAATGTCAACGGGCATTTGATTTATGAAGGTGAGATTGTTAACTATCGGGTGACTCCCATGACTGCAACCGCTCAGGAAACCGCAGCCCAAAACAGGCTAACCATGAGCGTTAATGTGCGTTACTTTAATACCCTTAATGAGGACGACGACTTTGAGAAAAAATTTAGTTTCTTCTTTGATTTTGATGCTGCCATTCAAGTTCAATCCATACAAACAGAAGCGCATGAAATTCTGTTCGAACGTATAACCCAAGATATATTTAACGAGTCTTTGGCGAAATGGTAAATAGCGAACGTACATATTTGACAAAATTACGTGAGCAGGGACAAGTAGACCCATCAGCTACCCTAAGTCGTATAGAAACACTAATACAACAATATCCTTATTTTCAAGCCTTACACCACTTGGGTTGGCAAATTGCTGAAAAGCATGCCCAAAAGCAGGCCCCTTATTTTTTAGCATCCTGTGCAGTTCACTCTAAAAACAGATTGCACCTTATCAAATCTCCTGCTGGTGAAGCAAAACGAGTCACGTTTGCCCGTCAAATTCGTGTAGCTGACCAAGTCATGTCGTTTGTAGATTGGCTACACAAAGTAGATGATTCCTTGCCAAAAGAAACAAATCAAGAGCGACTTATTGATAAATTTATTGCTGATACCCCTAAAATTGATTTGGTTAAAGCCGAAAAGAAAACAGTCGATCTCACGCAAAGGCAACAATTTGACGACAAATCACTGATGACAGAGACCTTGGCGCAGATTTATGTCAAGCAAGGGAAATTTAAAAATGCAATAAACGCGTATGAGATATTGGCATTGAAATATCCAGAAAAAAGTAGTTTATTTGCAGACCAAATCAAAAAAATTAAGAAAGAACAAAACCAAAGTTAATATGAGTACATTTTCCATTTTTCTAGTGCTAACCATTTTCGTATGCTTTTTGCTCGTTCTGGTCGTAATGGTTCAGAATCCAAAAGGCGGGGGTCTTTCATCTGCATTTGGCGGTAGCTCTCAACAGCTTGGGGGCGTTCAAAAAACAACAGACTTTTTAGACAAAAGCACTTGGGTACTAGCTGCCTTATTATTGGTTCTTATTTTGATTTCCAATTCCATGATTAGCATGCCTTCTAATACAAATGAGTCCACTCTTATCGACGAAGCAGCAATTGAAGAGAGTATTCCTGAAACTATTCCAGAAGAAATTCCAGAAGAACTTCCTGAGTTGCCACAAACAGATGGGGCGGATTAATAATGTCAAGTTGTCAGCTTTTGACTGCTTTTTTCTTGATTTTTGTAATGGCACAATTGATGCTAATAATTTTGTAAAATAAATTTTTTATATATGAGTAAAATCAATATCAAACCCTTGGCTGATCGTGTCGTGATTGCCCCATTAGCGGCAGAAACGACTACCGCATCGGGAATTATTATTCCAGATACAGCCAAAGAAAAACCGCAAAAAGGAACTGTAGTTGCTACAGGACCTGGAACCAAAGACGATGCCATCACTGTTAAAGTGGGTGACACTGTATTGTATGGCAAATATGCCGGCACAGATCTAAAATTAGATGGTGGCGATTACATTATCATGCGCGAAAGCGATATTCTAGGAATAATTTCATAAAACATTACCATGGCAAAGAAAATTCAATTTGACATAGAAGCACGCGACGGACTAAAGCGTGGCGTTGACGCACTTGCAGACGCAGTTAAAGTAACCCTTGGGCCCAAAGGCCGAAACGTAATCATTGGTAAGTCTTTTGGTGGCCCTCAAGTAACCAAGGACGGAGTAAGTGTTGCTAAAGAAGTAGAGCTTGAAGACCCCCTTGAAAACATGGGTGCACAAATGGTAAAAGAAGTAGCTTCCAAAACCAACGACCTAGCTGGTGATGGGACAACAACAGCAACCATACTTGCACAAGCAATTGTTAAAGAAGGGCTTAAAAATGTTGCCGCAGGAGCTAACCCTATGGATCTCAAGCGAGGTATTGACAAAGCTGTTGAAGCCATAGTTGCTGACCTTAACAATCAAGCTGTTGAAGTAGGTAACTCATCTGAAAAAATTAAACAAGTGGCATCCATTTCAGCTAATAATGACGCCACTATAGGTGAGTTGATTACGACAGCTTTTGAAAAAGTAGGAAAGGAAGGTGTTATCACTGTAGAAGAGGCTAAAGGAACCGATACTACGGTTGATATTGTTGAAGGTATGCAATTTGACCGCGGTTACATATCACCATACTTTGTTACCAATTCAGACAAAATGGAAGCAGATATGGAATCGCCATACATTCTATTGTATGACAAAAAAATTTCTACCATGAAGGATTTGCTTCCTATACTAGAACCTGTAGCCCAAAGCGGAAAGCCTTTAGTCGTAATCGCAGAAGACGTAGACGGAGAGGCTCTGGCAACACTTGTGGTCAATAAACTTCGCGGTTCGCTTAAAATAGCCGCTGTTAAGGCACCTGGTTTTGGCGACAGAAGAAAAGCTATGTTGGAAGACATTGCCATTTTAACTGGAGGAACCGTTATTTCTGAAGATCGTGGATTTACTCTTGAAAATGCAACCCTCGACATGTTGGGTACTGCTGAAAAAGTAACCATTGACAAAGACAATACTACAGTCGTAAATGGTGCAGGCAACTCAGACGACATAAAAGCACGTGTAAATCAAATCAAATCTCAAATTGAAGCATCTACGTCTGACTATGACAAAGAAAAGCTTCAAGAACGACTCGCCAAGCTTTCTGGTGGTGTTGCAGTACTTTATGTAGGTGCCGCTTCTGAAGTTGAGATGAAAGAAAAGAAAGACCGTGTTGACGATGCACTACACGCGACAAGAGCTGCAGTTGAAGAAGGTATCGTTTCTGGTGGTGGTGTAGCACTGCTACAAGCATTGCCGAGTTTAGGAAAGCTCAAAAGCACAAATGCAGACGAGCTAACTGGTATTCAAATTGTCTCAAAAGCGATTGAGTCACCCCTACGTACCATTGTTGGAAATGCAGGTGGTGAAGGCTCTGTGGTAGTTGCAAAGGTTATAGAAGGTGAAAACAATTTTGGATATGATGCCAAAACCGACACCTATGGCAACATGCAAGAAAAAGGAATCATTGACCCTAAGAAAGTGACGCGAATTGCACTTGAAAATGCTGCTTCTGTAGCTGGGATGATTCTAACTACGGAGTGTGCCTTAGTCGATATTAAAGAAGACACGCCAGCTGCCGCTATGCCGCCTATGGGTGGTGGAGGCATGCCAGGCATGATGTAAACAATTCATTATTTACTGCCCCTTTATGGGGCAGTTTTTTTATGTATAAATACCTTCTTGAACATATTGCCAAATATTTGAATCAAAATCAAGACCCCCAAACAGCATTGGAATGGGTTTGTGCTGAAATTCAACAAAAACTCCCAAGCTACGATTGGGTAGGCTTCTACTTTCACAAACCCGAAAAAAAAGAACTCCACCTAAAAGCATTTGCTGGAAAGCCAACAGACCATACCGTAATTCCATTTGGAAAAGGGATCTGTGGCCAGGTAGCTTTGAGCAATCAAAATTTTGTGGTAGACGACGTGTCTAAGCAAGACAACTATATTGCTTGTAGCATAGACGTAAAGTCTGAAATTGTGGTGCCGCTATTTATGGAGGGGAAGAACGTGGGGCAAATTGATATAGACTCCAATACGGCTCGTGCTTTTGACGAAAAAGACGAGGTGTTTTTAGCAGAAGTAAATCAACGTGTTGCGACTTATTTATTGCGTTCAAAAATGAACTTTTAGTGGGATAAAATTCCTACTTTTGTGCTTTCAATTTTTATTTCATGCAAGATGCTATCCAAGCCAAATCCGCCCTTATTTCTGTATTCAACAAAGAGGGGCTTGCCCCCATCGTTACCAAAATGCACGAGTTGGGCATCACGCTCTATTCAACAGGTGGAACTGCAGCCTTTATTGAGGCGCAGGGAGTTCCCGTACTTCAGGTAGAGGATTTGACTTCATACCCTTCCATTTTAGGGGGGCGTGTTAAAACCTTACACCCCAAAGTTTTTGGTGGAATTCTGAACCGCAGATCAAATGAAAATGATCAAGAAGAGTTAGCAGCATACAGCATACCACATCTTGATATTGTATTGGTAGATTTGTATCCATTTGAAGATACCGTTAGATCTGGTGCATCAGAAGCAGACATCATTGAAAAAATAGACATTGGTGGGATTTCACTCATACGTGCTGCTGCCAAAAACTACAAAGACGTCTTGTGCGTATCATCTGTTGATGATTACGATGACTTTCTAGCATTACTAGAAAGTAAAAATGGAAAAACAGCATTGGCAGATCGTAAACAATTTGCCGCAAATGCGTTCCGTGTATCTTCGCATTACGACACGCATATTTTCAATTTCTTTGAAGAAGATAACGATGCTTTAAAGCTGAGCTACAACGAAGGTAAACTATTACGATATGGTGAGAATCCACATCAAAAAGGAACTTTCTTTGGCAATTTCGAAGAGGTATTTTTTAAGCATCACGGTAAGGCGCTTTCTTACAACAACCTCCTCGATGTTGATGCCGCAGTACAACTGATGGCAGAATTTAAAGACGATGCACCCACTTTTGCTATCCTAAAACACAACAATGCTTGTGGATTGGCTACCCGTGATAACATTTCACAAGCCTACACAGACGCACTTGCCGGTGATCCAGTATCTGCTTTTGGTGGCGTGCTAATTGCCAACACCACTATAGACCTTCCCACAGCCGAAAAAATCAATACGCTTTTCTGTGAAGTTGTTATTGCCCCTGCTTTTGAAGCAAGTGCTTTGGAAGTATTGAAACAAAAAAAGAATAGAATTTTGCTGGATTTAAAAAGCTATCCACAGCCATCTTCTCTGGTTCGCTCTTGCCTCAATGGACATTTGGTTCAAGAACATGACGGGATAACAGACGACCAGTCTATACTGCGTGAGGTCACAGAAAGAAAAGCCACCACACAGGAAATTAGCGATTTGTTGTTTGCTTCTAAAATTGCAAAACACACCAAATCCAACACGATTGTTTTAGCTAAAAACGGACAGTTATTTGCCGCTGGAACAGGCCAAACTTCAAGAGTAGATGCGTTAAATCAATCTATTGAAAAAGCAAAACATTTTGGTTTTGATTTGACAGGAGCAGTTATGGCTAGTGATGCTTTCTTTCCTTTCCCAGATTGTGTTGAAATTGCAAATAATGCTGGCATTGTAGCCGTAATTCAACCTGGAGGGTCTGTCAAAGATCAATTGAGCATAGACTATTGCAATGAAAATAATTTGGCAATGGTTATGTCTGGTGTAAGGCATTTCAAACATTAATTCGTATTATTACATACCAATACCAATTTCATGGGATTTTTTGACTTTTTGACCGAAGAAATAGCTATCGACTTAGGTACTGCTAACACGCTTATTATTCACAATGATAAGGTAGTGGTTGACAGTCCATCTATAGTAGCTATGGACAGAAGGACCAGCAAAATTATTGCTGTGGGTCAAGAAGCAAACCAGATGCAAGGTAAAACTCACGAAAACATCAAAACGATACGTCCGCTAAAAGACGGCGTTATTGCTGATTTTAATGCTTCTGAGCAAATGATTAGCTTGTTTATTAAGAATATTCCTTCACTCAAAAAACGCTTTTTTACGCCATCGCTTCGTATGGTCATCTGTATACCATCTGGAATTACAGAAGTGGAGATGCGTGCCGTTAGAGAATCTGCAGAACGTGTTAACGGAAAAGAAGTCTATTTGATTCACGAACCTATGGCAGCAGCTATTGGCATTGGCGTTGACATCATGCAACCAAAGGGAAATATGATTGTTGATATTGGTGGTGGTACTACTGAAATTGCGGTCATTGCCCTTTCAGGAATTGTATGTGATAAATCCGTTAAAATTGCTGGTGACGTATTCACAAACGATATCATCTATTATATGCGCACCCAACACAACTTGTTTATTGGTGAACGCACAGCAGAACGTGTCAAAATTAGCATTGGCTCTGCAACTGAGGAATTGGAAAGCCCACCAGAAGACATGTCGGTTCAGGGACGTGATTTATTGACAGGAAAACCTAAAGAGATTCTTATTTCATACAGAGAAATCTACAAGGCATTAGATAAATCCATAGTACGAATTGAAGATTCTGTTATGGAAACACTTGCGCAAACGCCTCCCGAGCTAGCAGCAGACATCTATAATACTGGTGTATATCTAGCCGGCGGTGGTTCTATGCTCCGAGGTCTAGACAAAAGACTATCTCAAAAAACGGAACTCCCCATTTTTATTGCAGAAGATCCACTTAGAGCTGTAGTTCGAGGAACAGGCACCGTGCTTAAAAATATTGAGCGATACAAGTCTGTTTTGATAAAGTAGTGTAACAAATGCAAAAATTACTGAACGGCATACTGCGAAACAGAACGCTACTGCTGTTTATTTTGTTACTAGCGCTATCCCTTCGTTATATGGCACGTAATCACTACTACCAGCGCACTAATTTTCAAGCACTTAACAATGCTACCCTAGCTCCTTTTTTTGAGGCTCGCCATCGTTTTTTTTCATACTTTAAACTTAACCAGAATAACCAACAACTTATTGAAGACAACCAGTATCTGTTAACAAAGCTTATAAATGAGCAGAATCAAGCGCTTATTTTTGACAGCATTCCATTTGAAGTAATTCCTGCTCAAGTTATTCGCAATAGTATTCAGCTAAACTACAATCATATCACACTCAACGCTGGAAAAAAAAGCGGCATCCACAAGGAAATGGGGATTATTTCTGCAAAAGGAGTCGTTGGGATTGTTCATAGCATAAATGAAGAAACCAGCAGTGTTATTTCCTTGCTAAATAAGGCACTGAGTATTAATGCAAAACTTAAAAAAAGTAATCATTTTGGCAGTCTCCATTGGATTGGTGATTCGCCAAAAGATATGATATTATCTGACGTCCCCTTAGCTGCTAATGTGCAAGTGGGAGACACTATTGTCACAGGAGGAATGTCAGCTATTTTTCCAAAACATGTTGACCTCGGCGTTATTCGTGATGTCATTGTTCCTACAAACGACAACTATTACCAACTCCACATATCCCTTTTTCAAGACATGACCAATCTGGATTATGTCTATGGCGTTGTAGTACCTAAAGCTGAAACTATAAAAGAAATGATCATTGATTATGAGTAAACCGATAAGCTTACTGATCTGGTTTTTGGCACTTGTATTTGCACAGGTTTTTATGCTTGACCCTATCATGCTAGGTATTCCATATGCACCCTTAATCTATGTGCTTTTATTTGTGCTTTTACCTCATCAATGGGAAGCGTGGGTAGTATTATTGGTCGGATTTTTTGTTGGGCTTACGGTGGACTTGCTTTTCTTGTCTGGGGGCATTCACACCGTCGCAAGTCTGATTGTATGCTTCACAAGGCCACTGCTAATGCGCGCTGCATATCGAGAAACCATATCCTTAAGAGACCTGAAGATTGAAAACGAATCATTCGGAAGACTTTGTCTCTACACCATACTTATCATATTGGTTCATCACTTTTTCCTTTTTACTGCCATGACAGGAAGCTGGTTT
>Ga0213862_10000880_pt1 | contig 12628 bp, 11 predicted proteins | sample PICome_7_FD_160092 | JGI IMG/M metagenome (GOLD analysis project Ga0213862, IMG submission 160092) | Coastal seawater microbial communities near Pivers Island, North Carolina, United States - PICO266 | ecosystem: Environmental > Aquatic > Marine > Coastal | place: USA: North Carolina... | reverse complement strand
CGGCCGCTTGAGCCGGCGGCATAGCGATGATGACGCGATCAAAATCTTCATACACCTGCCCGTCGGCGAGCAGCCGCATGCGCTGGTCGGGCTGTGTTTCGAGCGCGCTGACGGTGACGCCAAGATGCACGGCGTCAAACTGATACTGTGCCACCACGGCGCGGCCAAGGCTGCTCATGCCGGGGCTGGCGACCCATTGGCGGCGCGGCGGCAAGGCGGCATAGCGCGGCTGGTTGATGCCAGCTTGCGGCGACAGGCGAACGGTTTTTGGCGACCACGCGGCGACACTGCCAGCGGCGATCAGCGGTTGTAGAAAGGCCTCGAAATCACCATCGGCGGAGAACCGGCTGACGCCATGGTCAAACCGCGCGACCTCACTGCGCCGCGTCGCCATGCGCCCGCCCAAGCCGCGCGATTTATCAAACAGGCTGACGGCGGCGTGCGCGTGCAACTGGGCGGCGCATGCGAGGCCGGCGATGCCGGTGCCGATAATCGCAATTCTGGGAAGCGGATGCTGCATGGCGCCACGCTAACCGATATTGCGACGAGAAACTATCCCTTTGCTGGCCGCCCTACCGGCTCATGATGTCCGGTCAAGCTGCCACCCGTCCGGCGGTTGACCGCTGGCCAGCATGGCGGCGGTCTCATGGGCGCGGTGCGGCACTTGTCTGGCCCAGCGACTGTCAAGCGCGTCGGCTTGCGCCTGCGGCCAATCTTGCGCGACAATGGCGGCGCGCATGTTTTTGAAACCGGCGAGACCGGCGTGGCCGAGATTGAAGGCCATGGCAATCAGCGCCGCCTGACGCACGGCATCGAGCTGCGACCAAACCGGCGCGTAAAGCCGACGGGCGCTGGATTGAGCGCGCTCAATGTCATCATCGAGATAGGCTTGCACCATGCGCGGGCTGAGGCGGAAGCCGTTTTGCGTCAGCCGCCGCGCCAGCTCATCGTCGCACCATTGGCCTTTTCGGCGATCGACCAAATGGCCAATACCGATGGTCCAATAGCCCAAATGGTCTTGATAAAGCTGCTCGCGCACGCCCTCGTGACGGCGGATGAACTGGCACAAAAACCGGTTTGCCATGGGCTCTCCTTTAGGGTCGAAAATCCCCATAAAATAGGCGTTTTCGGGTTGCAATCCGCGGCCAGCTTGTTTATCACCACAGGTGGAGAGGTGGCCGAGTGGCTGAAGGCGCGCCCCTGCTAAGGGTGTATGGGTTTATAGCCCATCGAGGGTTCGAATCCCTTCCTCTCCGCCATTTTTTTTAATTTGTAAGACTATCACGCCGGTTCCCGATGGGGATAGGTGGCGGTTTGTGCTGTGTTGTGCGCGCCTTATTATCTGGCCGCGATTTGCCCGAAATCAGATTGGAAATCAGCGCAAAAAAAGACTTGCCGGTAACGCGCGATACCGGCCAGCCCAACTCTTGTTTTGACTTATTCTTAGACGAGGATCAAATTGCCACCGGCAACATAATCGTCAATCAGCGTGGCGGAGTCGACAACATTCGTCAACTCGATAGTAACGTCAGCGCCGCTACCATCACCATTGGCATCAATTGAGAGCACAGCATCACCGTTGTTCCCCGTCCCAGCGGAGGTCACAAAGTTGCTTAGGGTAGAAACACCGTCAATATAGCCATCCAACAGAACAGAAATGTCGATGACGTCATTGCCGCCAAAGCCGGCAATCCGGTCATTACCTTCATTGGTGAAGAGGTAATAGAACGTATCCGCACCATTACCAGAGAGATAGACGTCATTACCTTCACCGCCATAGAAATGCTCATTCTTGCTGGTACCAAAAATGACATCGTCGCCACCAAGACCATGGTAGTGGACCTCAATGTCAGCGACGCCAGGACGGTATGTATCAGCGGCATCCGTACCAACCCAAACAAAATATCGGCCTGCCCGATATTTGGATCAAAAACTGCCGAGTCGCGACCAAAGCCGGTTTGATAACTGGCGGCAAAACCTGCCAGCGTTTTCTATGGATTTTTCAAGGCGGCTTCCCAAACATCCCAACTGGCGGTAACCTAGTGACAACCAGGGGGAGCATTATGGCGTATTTAGGTTTATTGGCTGGTTTGGCCTTGTTAATTTTTCTCGCATTGCGTGGGGTAAATATTTTATTTGCCTCTTTGCTTTGCGGTTTGGTTGTCGCTCTGAGCAATGGGTTACCGATTGCCGAAGCGTTCTCACAATATTATGCGGTTGGCCCCTTGGGCACGTTTAGTTTTGCCGGTAAGTTTTTCCTATTATTCATCGCCGGCGCGATTTTTGGCCGCATTATGGGCGAGAGCAAAGCCGCGTCATCGATTGCTTTGTCGCTGGTCGATAGGCTTGGAGCCGATCGGGCTTTATGGATTACGGTGATTTCCTGCGCTCTGCTGACCTATGGCGGTGTGGTGGTGTTTGTGGTGATTTTCGCCATGTATCCGCTCGGCCTAAGCCTGCTGAAACAAGCCGATATTCCAAAGCGCCTGTTCTGCGCCGCTTTGGCTTTAGGAGCCGGTACCTTTACGCTGGCCGCCCTGCCTGGCACGCCATCCATTCAAAATGTCATTCCAAGCGTCGCCCTTGGCACAGATTTATTCGCCGCCCCTGGCCTTGGCCTATTGGGGGGCGCGATTATGTTCGCCCTCGGCATGGCCTATCTGGAACGCCAACGCCGCGCCGCCAAAGCGGCCGGTGAAGGGTTTGAACCAGGGCCAAATGACAAGGTAGAAAATATGGTGGCCAGCGATGACATGCCGTCTTGGCACTTAGCGATTATCCCCTTGGTGTTTGTGCTAGGCACAATTCTTTTGCCACGGTTGCTGCTGACCCTAGGGCTGGCGCCGGAAAGCGGTGTCATTGCCGATATTATTCAATTCGCCAAAGGGCAGCCGATTTTCTGGCCAAGTCTGGCGCTAATCTTGGGCAGTGTGCTGGCTTATCTTTTGTTCGCCAATTTGCGTGGCCGTGGCCTGCAAGTGTTTGGCGACGGCACCAATGATGCGATTTTTCCACTGCTAAACACAGCGGCCGTTATCGGCTTTGGCGGTATTGTCGTGCAAACCATCGGCTTTCAGGATTTCTCATCGGCCATGCTGAACTCCGGCCTGCCACCCAAACTATCAGCCTTTGCGTCGGTTAGCGTGGTGTCGGCGATTACCGGCTCGGCCTCCGGCGGCTTGCAGATTTTCATGAGCACCATGGCCGATGCCTATCTGGCGATGGGGATACCGGCGGAAGAATTGCACCGTCTGACCGCCATGGCCAGCGGCGGTTTTGATAGCCTGCCGCATTGCGGGGCGGTGATTGCCATGTTGACGGTCACCCAGCTAACTCACAAACAGGCCTATAAAGATGTTGGGGTGATTACTGTGGTCATTCCGGTGACCGCGACGTTAATATGTTTAGCCGTGAGTATGATTGTTTAATGAATAAAGGCTTAAAATTGAAGCGGACATTGATTATTCACCCATATTTACCCATGTTAAATGTAGATTATACTAATTTACATTTGCATGGGGGCGAATTATAAGCGACAAGCACCAGATTAGTTAAAAGGTGATTTGTGACCACACTAACCCATTTGCAACGGCTCGAAGCTGAGAGCATTCACATTATGCGTGAAGTTGTCGCCAATAGCGACAATCCCGTGATGCTGTATTCGGTCGGCAAAGACTCCGCCGTGATGTTGCATTTGGCTAAAAAAGCCTTTTTCCCCTCTCCCCCGCCGTTTCCCTTATTGCATGTTGATACGACGTGGAAGTTTCAGGCGATGTATCAATTGCGGCAAAAAGCGGCTGACGATGCCGGCATGCAATTGCTGGTGCATCAAAATCCGGAAGCTCTGGCAAAAGCCATCAACCCGTTTGACCATGGCGCCTTGCACACAGATATGTGGAAGACCGAGGGGCTCAAACAAGCGCTGGATAAACATCAATTCGACGTCGCCTTTGGTGGCGCGCGGCGCGATGAAGAAAAAAGCCGCGCCAAGGAACGTGTGTTTTCCTTCCGCTCGGCCAATCATCAATGGGATCCGAAAAACCAACGCCCTGAATTGTGGAAATTATATAATGCCCGCAAAGCCAAAGGGGAAAGTATTCGGGTGTTTCCGCTGAGCAATTGGACGGAATTGGATATTTGGCAATATATCCATTTGGAGACGATCGAGATTGTGCCGCTGTATTTCGCCGCCCCGCGACCAACAGTAGAACGCGATGGGCTGCTGCTGATGGTCGATGACGAGCGCTTTCCTCTGCGCGACGGCGAAGTGCCGGTTGAGCGTTCTATCCGCTTCCGCACTTTGGGCTGCTATCCATTGACCGGCGCGGTTGAAAGCCAAGCCACCAGCCTGCCGCAAATCATTCAAGAAATGCTGCTGACAACGACCTCCGAACGCCAAGGGCGCGCCATTGATAAGGACGCCGGCGCCAGTATGGAGAAGAAAAAACAAGAGGGGTATTTCTAATGACCGATGCCCCGATTTACCAAGCCGACGCGCTCATCAGTCAAGATATTGACGCTTATTTAGAGGCTCATCAGCATAAAACCATGTTGCGCTTCATCACCTGCGGCTCGGTAGATGACGGCAAGTCGACGCTCATCGGGCGGCTACTTTATGACAGCAAAATGATTTTTGAAGACCAATTAGCGGCGCTGGAAGCGGATTCGCAAAAACTGGGCACACAGGGCCAGAAAATCGATTTCGCGCTCTTGGTCGATGGGTTAGCGGCCGAGCGTGAGCAAGGTATTACCATTGATGTCGCCTATCGGTTTTTCGCTACGGAAAAGCGCAAATTTATTGTCGCTGACACGCCGGGCCATGAGCAATACACACGCAATATGGTGACCGGTGCCTCGACCGCCGATTTAGCGATTATTCTGATTGATGCGCGCAAGGGCATCCTCACCCAAACCCGCCGCCACAGCTATTTGGCGCATTTGATTGGCATTAAGAAAATTGTTCTGGCAATCAATAAAATGGATTTGGTGGATTATGACCAGACGCGCTTTGATGAGATTTGCGCTGCTTACAATGATTTCGCCAGCTCTATTGGCATTGAGGCGTTTACCGCCATTCCAATTTCTGGTTTAGCCGGCGATAATATCACCGACTCCTCTTCGCGCACGCGATGGTATGACGGGCCGAGTTTGCTGAGCCATTTGGAAAATGTCGAGCTTGACCAAACACTGGCCGCCGACAAACCGTTCCGCATGCCGGTGCAATGGGTCAACCGCCCCAATCTCGACTTTCGTGGGTTTAGTGGTCAAATCGCCAGCGGCACCATCGCCCAAGGCGATATGGTGCGGGTTGTGCCGTCTGGCAAAACCACAAAAATTGCCCGCATTGTGACCATGGATGGCGATTTGCCAATGGCGGTTGCCGGACAGTCGGTGACGCTGACTTTTGACGATGAAATTGACTGTTCGCGCGGTGATGTGATTGCCATTGCCGACGCCCCGCCGATGGTGGCTGACCAATTTGAAAGCACGCTGGTGTGGATGGATGAAACGGTGCTGCTGCCGGGCCGTAATTATATTATGAAAATTGGCACACAGACCGTCGAAGCCTCGGCGCAGAGCCTGAAATATCAAATCAATGTCAATAATACCGAACATTTAGCGGTCAAGACATTGGCGCTCAATGACATTGGCGTGGTCGAAATTGGCACCACACGGCCCATCGTATTTGAGGCCTATGGCGATAATCGCGATCTCGGCGGGTTTATTCTAATTGATAAAATGTCCCATGCGACAATTGCCGCCGGCATGTTGCACTTTAGTTTGCGGCGGGCGCAAAATGTTCATTGGCAAGCCAGTGATATTGATCGGCAGGCGCATGCGGCGCAAAAAAATCAAAAGCCTCGGGTGCTGTGGTTTACCGGCCTGTCGGGCTCTGGCAAATCAACCATTGCTAATGCGTTGGAAAAGCGTCTGTATCAGGACGGCCAGCATAGTTTCCTGCTCGATGGCGATAATGTGCGCCACGGGCTGAATAAAGACCTCGGCTTTACTGATGCGGCGCGGGTTGAAAATATTCGCCGTGTTGGCGAAGTGGCCAAATTAATGACCGACGCCGGTCTGATTGTTTTAACTGCCTTTATTTCGCCGTTCCAAGCCGAACGCGAGATGGTGCGCAATATGTTGCCTGAGGGCGAGTTTATCGAGATTTTTGTTGATACGCCGCTGGCCGTTGCCGAGCAACGCGACGTTAAAGGCCTGTATAAGAAAGCCCGCGCTGGCGAGCTGAAAAATTTCACCGGTATTGATAGCCCCTATGAGGCCCCATCCGCGCCTGAAATTCATATTGATACGCACACCACCAGTGTTGAACAGGCGGTCGAGGACATCATCGACTGGCTGGCAAAAAACTAACCTAAATTTTGCTGATATTTAGGCGGCTGGGTCGAAATATGGCCGGTCGCCAGCAATCGTTACCCGCTCCATAGCCCGCACTTGCGGGAAATAATCGGAAGCAGCGAAATGCTGACTGGCGCGATTATCCCAAAAGGCCATGGAACCGACTTCCCAACGAAAACGACACTGCACTTCCGGATTCCACGCCGATAGATAAAGCTCGCTCAATAAAGCGGCACTCTCTTCAGCCGGCATGTCCTTAATGTGCGAAGTGAAAGCGGCATTGACATAGAGTGCCCGCTGTTTGGTCTCTGGATGGGTGCGAACCACCGGATGCTCCATTGGCGGATAAATGTCGTGCAATTCTTCTGGTGTTTTATTTAACCGCTTGGCAAACACACGGGCAATATCGTGAACTGCCGTTAACGGCTCAATTTTCTCTTTCATGGCGTCAGACAGCCGATCATAGGCGAGCGCCATATTGGCGAATAATGTGTCACCCCCAACTGGCGGTAATTCAATGGCCCGCAAGATTGACCCCAAAGACGGACATTCGCGCCAAGTGACATCCGAATGCCACATATTTTCAGAGCCGCGCGAGTCAGGCCCGTGCTCAATGCGCAAAACTTCGGGGTCTTCTTGCCCTTTTGGCGTGGCGGGGTGAATTTCAAGGTCACCAAACTGGCGGGCGAAATTAATGTGTTGAGCCCGCGTCAAATTTTGGTCGCGGAAAAAAACCACCTTATAGGTCAACAAGGCGTCGCGAATTTCGGCAATCATGTCATCGTTAAACTGTGCCAAATCTAGATTTAGAATTTCAGCGCCAATAAACGGTGTCATTGGATTAATGGTGAATTTTTGATGCGCCATTTTGGCTTGTGTCATGCTCATAGTTTTGCCCCCCAATATTGAATAACTGTGCCAGCCGATTTTTGATGCGTCAAGCCACCCCTTGACGGCAAACTGATTTCGCGGGAACAATGCGCCCATAAGATAAACGACTCGCGGCAAGGGGAGCTGTTCATGAAAATCGTCATTCTGGGCGCCGGTCAAGCAGCGCTGCAAACAGCTTTGAGCCTGCGGCAAGGCCATTTTGACGGCGACATTGATATTGTCGGCAATGAACCGTTTTTGCCCTATCAGCGCCCGCCCCTGTCGAAAGCCTATTTAAAAGGGGCGCTCGAACGCGAGCGGCTTTTCCTAAAACCTCAGGAGTTTTTTGACGAGCACAATATTACCCTGCATTTGGCGCAACAGGTGAGCGCCATTGACAAAGAAGCGAAACGCATCAGCGGCGACAATGGCTTTGCGCTGGACTATGACAGATTAGTGTTGGCCACTGGTAGCCGCCCGCGCCGCCTCGATTTGCCGGGTCGCGATTTAGAAAATATTTTTGACCTGCGCGGCATGGCCGACGTCGACGCCATGGCTGATAAATTTCAAGCCGGCAAACGACTGGTGATCATTGGCGGCGGCTATATTGGACTTGAGGCGGCCAGCGTGGCACGCGCTATGGGTCTTGAAGTTACGGTTCTAGAAGCCGCGCCTCGGCTTTTGGCGCGCGTCGCCGAGCCGGAGATTTCTGAATTCTACACACAATTGCACAAAAGCCATGGTGTTGAGATTATCACCCAGTGCCAGATTAAGGGCTTTCAGGGCAGTCAGCAGGTGACAGCCATTGAATTTGCCGATGGCAGCACTTTGCCGGCCGATTTGGTAATCACCGGCATTGGTATTTTGCCGAATGTTGAACTGGCCGAAGCGGCTGGTATTGCGGTCGACAATGGCATTGTTGTTGATGAGTTGGGACGCACGAGTGTGGCGGGTATTTACGCCACCGGTGATTGCACCCTGCATCCAAATAAATTGCTGGGCCGAGACTTGCGCCTTGAAAGCGTGCCGCACGCCATTGACCAAAGTAAGGCGGTGGCCTCTGATATTCTCGGCGCGCCGCAAGCCTATGCTGAAGTGCCTTGGTTCTGGTCAGACCAATATGACGTCAAATTACAAATCTCTGGCGTGCCGACACAAATTGACAAAAAGGTTTTGCGCGGCGATGGCGACGGCACGTCATTTGCTTGGTTTTATTTCACCGGCGACAAGCTAACCGGCGTCACTACAGTCAATCGGGCGGCGGAGTTTATGGCCGGCAAGCAGCTCATACTGAGAGCCTTGCGCGACGGCGCCAGTATTGAGCCCGAAGCCCTGCGCGACGAAACTCAGAAACCGAAAAGCTGGTTGGCCGATTAGCCTCAACGCCCACATGGCAAACGCCTAGGGTGATGAGGGCTAGAAGAGGAGGAAAACTAGCCCTCATCACGGGGGGAGAAACTGGCGTTAGGCGGCTTGCTTAGACTGTAAATAATCAAGCAGGTTTTGCGGCGCGGTCTCGCCGTACGGATCTTGCTCACAATTATCGCTGCGGCCAGGCTCTTCAAACCAAGCGCTGACCACCCCATTGTCAATAATCGCCGCATAGCGCCAAGACCGCATGCCAAAGCCGAGGTTGTCTTTGTCAACCAACATGCCCATGCCGCGGGTGAAATGACCCGACCCGTCTGGAATCAGGCCGATATTTTGCAGCTCATTCTTGCGGCCCCATGCGTTCATCACAAAGGCGTCATTGACCGAAACGCAGTAAATCGCGTCAATGCCAAGGGCGTTGAATTGCGGGTAAAGGCGCTCAAAATCTGGCAATTGAAAGGTCGAACAAGTCGGCGTAAAGGCACCGGGCAGAGAAAACACAATGACTTTCTTGCCAGCAAAATAATCAGTCGTGCTCATCTCTTGCCAGCGATACGGATTGTCGCCGCCAATGGCCTCGTCGCGTACGCGGGTTTTGAAGGTGGTTTGGGGAATGGTTTGGTTAATCATGGGAGGAATCCTTTGTTAGAATGTTTCTAATATATAGGGCGCACCCAACGACGTGTCAATGTTTTTTATAATAATTCTAAAATAAAAAACTGGTCTCAGCATGAGAATTGTCTCAAAATTTGACACTGTTTTGTTAGCCATGTGAGCCACTCATGAACACAGAAATTCTTCACTCTATTGCGTCATTTGATGAGCAGTTTGATGCGTTTACGGCGCAATCTTATGAGCTTTTATTTGATCGCTATCCCGACTATCTAGATATGTTTGTGTTGGATGTTGACGGCGGTGTGCAACGCTCAATGATGCGCACCAGTATGGAGATTATCTCCGGCTATGCGACAGGCGCCGATGTCAATAATCGGCTTGAGGGCGCCCGCCTCAATCATTTTGGCTATGGCGTCACCGATGAGATTTTCGACCAGTTCTTTGAAGTGCTGCACGCGGTCTTTCAGCGCCATTTGGGTGGCGCTTGGAGCAACGACCATCAGCAAGCCTGGCTGGAAATGCGACAATGTTTTGCCGCGACGGCTAGCTAAAAAGCGGCGATTCCGGTGATGGCACGACCTAAAATCAAGGCGTGCACATCATGCGTGCCTTCATAGGTGTTGACGGTTTCGAGGTTAATCGCGTGACGCATAACGTGATATTCGCCGGCAATCCCATTGCCACCGTGCATATCTCGCGCCTGACGGGCAACGTCGAGGGCTTTGCCAACATTATTGCGCTTCACAATCGATACCATTTCAGGGGCAAACCGTCCCTCATCCATCAACCGGCCAACTCTCAGGCTGGCCTGATAACCGAGCGCGATGTCGGTTTGCATATCAGCAAGTTTTTTCTGAAACAATTGATTGGCCGCCAATGGTTTGTTGAACTGGTGACGCTCAAGGCCATAGTCGCGCGCCGCTCTATAGCAAAACTCGGCCGCCCCCATTGCGCCCCAGCTGATACCATAGCGAGCCCGATTGAGGCAGCTAAACGGGCCTTTCAGGCCTTCAACATGCGGCAAAAGATTTTCGTCAGGAACGAAAACCTCATCCATCATAATCATGCCCGTGACCGAGGCACGCAGCGACAGCTTGCCTTCGATTTTTGGCGCCGATAGGCCTTTCATGGCTTTTTCTAAAACAAAACCTTTAATCTGCCCGCCATGTTCTTCTGACTTGGCCCAAACAACGAATACGTCGGCGATGGGGGCGTTGGAAATCCATGTTTTCGACCCCGACAACGAATAGCCGCCGTCGACTTTTTTCGCATAGGTACGCATACCAGCCGGATCCGATCCAGCGTCAGGCTCGGTCAAACCAAAACAGCCAATCCACTCACCGCTGGCCAGCTTCGGCAGATATTTCTGCTTTTGCGCCTCAGAACCAAATGTATTGATTGGATGCATCACCAAGGAAGATTGCACCGACATCATTGAGCGATAGCCACTGTCGACGGCTTCGACTTCGCGCGCCACCAGACCATAGCTGACATAAGAAGCACCGGCGCCGCCATATTCCGGCTTGATGGTTACCCCCAACAGCCCCTGCTCGCCCATTTCGGCGAAAATCTCTGGCGCCACAGTCTCATTGACAAAAGCATCGGCGACGCGAGGCAATAATTTTTCGCGGGCAAAAGCACGCGCACTATCAGCGATCATTCGCTCGTCTTCGGTCAGCTGCTCGCTGAGCAAAAACGGATCTTCCCAATTGAATTTAGCAATTTTTTCCATGCCCCTTTATCTCACAATTTTTGTTTCTGAGGCAAAAAAAAGCCCGCGTGCATCAGTTTAACGCACGCGGGCTAAATTTTATGGCGCGGCTTATTTTTTGATAATGCCGGCCAGCATTTTGCGGGTCTTCTCACCATATGGCGGGCGCAAGGCACCAGCAGCAAATTCAAATGTTGCTTGACGGAACACTGTCTTGGCATGGCTGAAGTTAATAAACCCTTCCTTGCCATGGTATGAACCAGTGCCCGATGGACCAACGCCACCGAATGGCGCGTCTTCTTGCATGATGTGGGTAATCACATCATTGACGGCAACGCCACCTGAGGTTGTTGAGTTAATGACGCGATTTTCTTCATTGCGATCATCACCGAAATAATACAGGCCGAGCGGACGGTCATGGTCATTGACGTAACCAATCGCATCATCAACCGCCTTGTAAGATTTTACCGGCAAAATTGGGCCGAAAATTTCTTCCTGCATCACTTTCATATCTTCGGTCGGCTCGATAATAATGGTTGGCGGAATTTTATGGTGCGGCTGCTGCGAGAAATCCTCATTGGCAGGATTAATTTCAACAATTTTCGCCCCTTTTTCGCGCGCATCATCAAGATAGCTTTGCAGACGGTCATAGTGACGTTGATTGACCACAGACGTGTAATCGGCATTTTCTTTCAGTGTCGGGAACATGGTTTCTACTGATTTCGTGGCTTCCGCGACAAAATCATCAACCTTGCCTTCCGGCACCATGACATAGTCAGGCGCCAAGCAGATTTGACCGGCATTCAAGGTTTTGCCCATCATTACCCGCGCCGCGGTTTTTGTCATATCAGCGGTTTCTGAAACGATAACTGGCGACTTGCCACCCAACTCAAGGGTTATAGGCACCAGATTTTCAGCTGCCGCGCGCATCACATGGCTGGCAATCGCTGTCGCACCAGTGAACAGCAAATGGTCAAATGGCATGCGTGAGAAAGTGGCGCCAGTTTCCGGGCCACCCAAAACCACAGCGACTTCGTCTTCGCTATAATATTTTTCGCAGAGTTCTTTGGTCAGCAAGGCACTGCGCACGGTGTATTCGGAAGGCTTGATGATTGTCCGGTTACCAGCGGCGAAAATACTGCCCATTGGGCCGAAGCACAAATTAAATGGGAAATTCCATGGCACAACATTACCGACACAACCGAGCGGTTGATATTCGACACGTGTGCTGGCGCCCAGAACTCCCAATGGGAACATGGAGCTGCGTTTCGATGGTTTCATCCATTTGCGAACATTGTGTTTAGCATATTTCAGAGCGCCCAATGTGCCGCCAACATCTGTTGCCAACGTGCCTTCTGGGCTACGATTGCCGAAGTCAGCGACCAAGGCGTCGACCATTTTATCGCCATTTTCGACCAGGAGAGCAATTGTCCGGTCAATCAGGTCAATGCGCCGTTCGGCCGTCATTGGGCCTTCAGCAATGTGAGCTTTCTTTTGCAGCGCAACAAGGCGACGCATCTCTTCTTCTGACGTCTCCGGCAGATCAATCATGTTTTCAGCGGCACTCATTTTACTATCTCCTTGAGTTATTGAAGCAAAAGTAAAACAAAATTAGCGCCTCTTGCCAATAGCTGATTTATCGCTAACCTAAGCGCAATCTAGTGGAGAGATTTAATGAGTGAAATTGTCACCCAAACCCTTTCA
>Ga0213862_10000876_pt1 | contig 12661 bp, 13 predicted proteins | sample PICome_7_FD_160092 | JGI IMG/M metagenome (GOLD analysis project Ga0213862, IMG submission 160092) | Coastal seawater microbial communities near Pivers Island, North Carolina, United States - PICO266 | ecosystem: Environmental > Aquatic > Marine > Coastal | place: USA: North Carolina... | reverse complement strand
TATAGTGCTATAACTAGACCTCTTTAACCCGTACACAGAAAGGTTCTTGTACAATGACTAGCACAGAAGTAACACTAACAACTGACGGACGTTCTATTGCAGAGATGATGGGTCTCTCGAAAGGTAGCAGTGGTAAGCGCTCAATGCTTGCACGGTTCAGTCAGATCCATAGCCCACTGAAGGGTGACATGGAGATCAACGGCAAGGCTGTTCGAGTAGACGTTGTACCAGCTGGTGCATACAAACTCTTACAGACAGACGATAAGGTAGCGTATGCTGTCTCACCTAAGATCCGTATCTACGCACAGCGTATGCAGTGGACACGTTGGGACTCTGATGAAAACACTATGGTTAAGACGGTACTCGTTAACAACTTGACGGGTGACCTCAAGGATAACACAGGAGGCTTCAATGCTGGGCGTCCGTCTGGTTACGTTGAAGACTTCAAGTCTTTACCTAAGGCAACACAAGAGTTGATGCGCAATACTAAGCGTACTAAGGTTGTGTTCGGTACTGTAGTAATGCAGGGCGCTACTGATGAGCAGGGTAACGCTATTGACGATGCGTCCCTCACTACACAGGAGATCCCGTTTGTATTGGATGTAAAGAGCCGGGGTAGTATCACTGCTATTGATGACATTATGAAGTCTATTGATCGTAAGAATGTACTACCACTGCAGTACTTCCTTAACATGGGTGCAGAGATGCACAGTATGCCTAACGGTAGTGAGTACGCCACGTTTGACATCACCCTGGGCGACAAGGTAGACTTACAGCCGTCTGATAAGGACATCCTTGATGGCTTTATGGATTGGATTAGCGGCATGAATAACTACATTAACGACACTCACAATGAGAAGAGTGGTAGCTCTGGCCTGTCTGCTACTGAGGAGTCCATCATCAACGACATCATTGACGTAGAGGTAGCTGAATAATGAACCACGTTGCTGAACTGGCACTACATACATTCCTACAGAAGGCACTGGCTGGCGAGTCTACAGTAGATGAATCTGTAATCTCTAAGGTAGGTGAAGACGTAGCTAATGCTATGCGTAAGCAGTTCAGCAGCGGCCCTCGTGATGAGTTCAAGCTTAGGATGTCCAACCTCGGGCGTCCTAAGTGCCAGCTCTGGTACGAAAAGAATGACCCAGAAGATAAGATACCTTTCCCTCCACACTTCCTGATGAACATGATCTTAGGAGACATTGTGGAGGCGGTATTCAAAGGGTTACTTCGGGCTGCTGCTGTTGAGTTTACTGACAATGAAAAGGTTGTACTCACCCTGTCTGACGGTACAGAGATCAACGGTGAGTTCGACATGATCTTAGATGATAAGGTTGATGACGTTAAGTCTGCCTCACCCTGGTCTTACATGCATAAGTTCTCAGACTTCGAGACCTTAGCTAAGGGTGATGCCTTTGGTTATGTAAGCCAGCTTGTAGGCTACGCTACTGCAGCTAACAAAGGAGTAGGTGGCTGGTGGGTAATCAACAAAGCTAATGGTCACTTCAAGTATGTTGATGCATCATCCGTAGATGTCGATCAAGAGTTAAACAAGATCGAAGATACGGTAGCTTACATCAAGGAGGACAAACCTTTTAAGCGTTGCTTTGAGGCTATCCCTGAGACGTACCGCAAGAAACCGTCAGGTAATGTAAAGCTTGGCGTATCGTGTGGCTTCTGTGCTTACAAGCATAAGTGCTGGCCTGACTTGCAGACCTTACCGTCTCGTGTCTCTACTGCTAAAGAGAAACCTATGGTAGACTATGTGTTTATAGGAGATGAGCTTGGTAGTACGGAAGCATAACGCTAACAGATACCGTAGTGGCTTAGAGAAAGTTGTAGCTGAGTACCTGAAACAAAACAAGAAGAACTTTAGGTATGAAGATCTTAAGATTGAGTGGAAGGATCTCAGGTACAGGACTTATACTCCAGACTTTATACTAGACAACGGTATCATAGTTGAGACAAAGGGTATCTTTGATAATGAAGACAGGCGTAAGCACCTAGCAGTAAGGGAACAACACCCTGAGTTAGACATCAGGCTAGTGTTCAGTAACGCCAAGGCTAAGTTATACAAGGGTTCTAAAACAACATACGCAATGTGGTGTGAAAAGAATAACTTTCTGTATTCACATAGGGTAATACCCCCTGACTGGCTTGAAGAGAAAGGTAAGGCAGTCAAGACCAAGCGTATCAAACTTAAGGTAGGTTCTTAATGGATGAGAAGTTCAGTGTAACACTTGTATTAAATGTGGATAGGGATGCTAACTTCCTATCGTCAGTACAAGATGCACACCCAGAAGATGTGTATGACTTAATTAAAGATATGTTCTATGACGTTGATGATGTCAAAGTAGAAAACTTAGTAGTGAAGGAGAGGTTATGATTAATGAGACAGACTTAGAGGCATGGGGTTATTACAAGGACACCGCTCTATATAAGGACATGACGCTATCCTCATACCAGAAGGTAGCTGCTAGTACAGCTATATACCCTACACAACACGCCATCACTTACCCTGCGCTGGGCTTAGCGGGTGAGGCCGGAGAGGTAGCCAACAAGGTTAAGAAGATTATACGTGATGGTAAACTAGATAAGTCTGCACTAGGCGCAGAGATAGGGGACTGCTTGTGGTATATTGCAGCGCTTTGTCGAGACCTTAACTTGGATCTAGGTGAGATTGCTAAGGCTAACCTAGAGAAACTACAAGACCGTAAAGCTAGAGGAACCCTTAAAGGGTCAGGAGATAAACGATAATGAGTACTAACTACCTACCAACAGACTACCAATCATTCATCCACAAGTCTCGCTATGCCAAGTACTTTGACGGTAAAGGCCGTGAGTCCTATGGTGAAACAGTGGCACGTTACATTGACAATGTAGTACGCCCTGCCGTTAAGCTGGATAACGCCTACATTAAGGACATTGAGCAGGCTATCCTTAACCAAGACATCATGCCATCAATGAGAGCTATGATGACAGCTGGCCCAGCGCTGGATCGTGACAACACAGCAGGGTACAACTGTAGCTACCTACCCGTAGATGACCCTAAGTCCTTCGATGAGGCTATGTACATTCTCCTCTGTGGGACGGGGGTTGGCTTCTCCGTTGAGCGCCAGTTCATCAGCAAGCTCCCAGAGGTGCCTGAGTTGTTCGAGAGTGAGTCTATCGTTGTCGTTAAGGACAGTAAGGAAGGATGGGCTAAGGGGTTCCGTCAAGTTCTGGCTCTCCTCTGGGCTGGTGAGATCCCTAAGTGGGACGTATCACAGGTACGCCCTGCAGGTGCAAGGCTTAAGACGTTTGGTGGCAGGGCGTCAGGCCCAGCGCCTCTTGTAGAGTTGTTTAACTTTGCTGTGTCTACTTTCAAGGCTGCACAGGGGCGTAAGCTTAGCTCTATGGAATGTCACGACTTGATGTGCTTCATTGGTCAGATCGTTGTCGTAGGTGGTGTGCGCCGCTCAGCTATGATCTCTCTGTCTAACCTGAGTGATGACCGTATGCGTCACGCTAAGTCAGGACAGTGGTGGGAAACAGCTGGTCATCGTGCCTTGGCTAACAACTCTGTATCATACACTGAGAAGCCAGACATGGAAACATTCATGCGTGAGTGGCTTGCACTGGTTGAGTCTAAGTCAGGTGAGCGTGGCATCTTCAATCGTGAGGCATCCAAGAAACAAGCAGCTAAGTTTGGGCGGCGTGATCCTAACCATGAGTTCGGGACTAACCCGTGTTCGGAAATCATCTTGCGCCCCTATCAGTTCTGCAACCTAACGGAGTGTGTAGTACGTGCTACAGATACAATGAAGGATCTTGAGCGTAAGGTTAAGCTGGCTACTATCCTGGGTACTATCCAGTCAACTATGATTAAGTTCCCCTACCTACGTAAGGTATGGCAGAAGAACACTGCAGAAGAACGGTTGCTTGGTGTGTCTATGACAGGCATTATGGATAACCCACTAATGACATCATCTAACAACGGATTGGATAAGACCCTTGAACATTTACGATCCATTGCTGTGGCTACTAATGCTGAGTGGGCTGAACTTCTTGGCATCCCTGCTAGTGCTAGTATCAGCTGCGTTAAACCTTCGGGTACAGTATCACAACTGGTTGATTCTGCTAGTGGAATCCATGCTCGTCACAGCCCCTATTATATTCGTACTGTCCGTGGTGATAGCAAAGACCCCTTGACTCAGTTTATGATTGACCAAGGTATTCCTAATGAGCCTTGTGTCATGAAGCCTGACTCTACTGTAGTGTTTAGCTTCCCTGTCAAGTCTCCTGAGCAGGCTGTCACACGTAATGATATGACTGCTGTAGAGCAACTTGAGTTGTGGCTCACCTATCAGCGACACTGGTGTGAGCATAAGCCAAGTGTAACTATCTCAGTTCGAGATTCTGAGTGGATGTCTGTAGGTGCATTCGTATATGAACACTTTGATGAGATGTCAGGTGTGTCATTCCTGCCACACTCAGATCATACTTACCAGCAAGCACCCTATCAGGATTGCACTAAGGAAGAGTACGAAGAGATGCTCTCTAAGATGCCAGCTAAGATTGACTGGGAGCTTCTCAATGAGTACGAGAACGAAGACAACACAGTATCAATGCAGACTATGGCTTGCTCTGGTGATAGCTGTGAGATCGTAGACTTAGTGTAAACCCAGCACCTAAGCACGTGGATAAACTGCTTACCTAGGAGGATTTATGTATACAATAATAACTCGTGACCAGTGTAACTTCTGTGATGATGTAAAGGCGCTCTTACGAGGGCGAGGATTTCCTTACACGGAGTACAACGTACAATCGGCTAGCTCTAAGTGGGTATTGACTTTACTTAAGAGGTCTAGTATTACTACACTACCTCAGGTGTTTGACACTAAAGGTAACTTGATTGGTGGGTATACTGAAATGAAGAAACTACTGGAAGAGGATGATAGGTAATGCAGTTAGAGCTTTTTGAAGATGACTCTACGGAAGTACTTAGTAATAATCACGAACTCTTAGAGTGCCCTACCTGCAAGGAGTTAAAACCTCTAACGGATTACTACCACTATGAAGAAAGAAGCAAGAGGCCTAATGGAGTCCACAGGAACTGCAAGCCTTGCTATATCAAAAACACTCAGCTGACCGTTAGGCTTAAGAAGGAAAACCCTTACCCCTTCAAAGATCCTAAGTGTCAATGTTGTGGTACTGTAAGCACTACAGAGGTCTTGAACCTTGACCACTGCCACGATACTAAAGAGTTTAGAGGTTGGCTGTGTAGGTCTTGCAATACTGGTATAGGATCTTTAGGGGATGACATAGGTGGCCTAGAGAAAGCACTTGTATACTTAAGGAATCACTATGAATAACATTGAACCCCTAGAGAAGCCTACACGCACCCGCCGTAAGACAACCTACAAGGGTGCAGCGTCTAAGCCTACCTCTGGTATTCTACCTAAGACAGAGAACCAAGGTAAGCTAATCAACGCCATTGCCTCTAGCAAGCAGGTGCTTATCCTTGGCCCGGCTGGTACAGGTAAGACTTATGTTACAGCTACATGTGCAGCAGACTTGTACACACTCAAAGAGATTGACAAGATTGTTATCACACGCCCTCACGTAGCTGTAGGTAAAGACATTGGGTTCCTACCAGGTACACTAGAAGAGAAGGCACAACCGTGGGCGTTGCCTGTGCTTGACGTACTAGTGAAACACTTGGGGCGTGGTGCTGTTGATACAGGTATAAAGAATGGTAACATTGAAGTAGCTACTCTGGCGTTGATGCGTGGACGTAGCTTTGACAATGCGTTCATTATCGTTGATGAAGCACAGAACATAGACATACCAGAGATCAAGATGCTACTCACACGTGTAGGTGAGGGTAGTACTATTGTACTCAACGGCGACATCCAACAGTCTGACTTGAAGGGTACGTCTGGTCTAGCTAAGATCATTCATCTATCTAAGAAGTACATGCTTGATGCACCCGTAGTAGAGTTTGGCATTGAGGACATTGTGCGTAGTGGTATCTGTGCTGAGTGGGTCAAGGTGTTTATGAAGGAAGGTTTGTAGTTAGTGCTTGACAGCTATACACCTATATGTTAAACTCTCCTAGTTAACATTGTTTGGGAGTGTTATGGTACTTAATATAGAAGAAGAAGCTAAGCGTTTCATTGCACTCAAGAAGAGAGAGTTTGTCACTGAGTTAGATAAGATGTACACTACCGCATCTGACTACCTAGTGTATCACTTACACCCTTCTGATGAAAGAGAGTACGCTATAAAGGCTCTACAAGAAGCAGTGCTCTGGTCTAAGAGTTGTTTAGACAAACACGGCATACAGTAAAACTAGAAAGGGGAGCCTAACAGCTCCCCTCTTTTTATTATTTAAGGTCTAGATAACCTTTACTCTCTCGCTTCTGTTCTCTTTCTAGCTCTATGTAAGCCTCTAGGAACTGCAGCGTAGGGACGTCTAGGTCTGCTGGGTTCTCTGGTAGATCCATGTCTTTCAGAAGAGTAGCTAGATCCTTCTTCTTAATGAATGACCCCCCGCCTAGCTTAAACAGTAGCCCTGTCTTAGTGTCTCTCGGATCAAATGAGTTCTCGTATATCTTTAGTACGTCTTTCTTTGTACGACTCATCAAGTCAGTGATTAGCTGCTTACGCTCCTTAGAATCAGCCTTCTTCCATACACCCATGTCCATAAGATCAGACGCTCTAGCGTTGAGGAATGGCGTAATGACACGGTTCACATCATTACGTGCTTCAGGTATACTAGAGCGTATCTGTGTCTGCCACTGAGGTAGTCCTGCTTGGTTATACATCTCTTGTATGGGAGATTGCGCCAAGTCCTCCCTAACACCCCAGATCCTACCAATGGGTACTCTAGCTTTAGTGTCTGTAAGGGCGCTCTGCTTAGCTTCAGGCTTTGTGTAAAGTTCCATAGCAGAGAGGATCTCATCCACGTAACGTACAGAGTTATTCACCCACTCTTGGCCTTGCTTACGGTCAGCCGCTACGTAGTTTTCACCCTTCGCCATAGCCGTTACTAGGTTGACGGGATCAGCAAAACGTGTGTAACCTGACGCATACATAGATATAGTCTGCGTAAGAATCCCTGAGGCCGCACGACTAGCGTCAGCCTCACCCGTCACAATGTCCTCAAACAAGGCATAAGTGGACTTCATAGTATCGTCAAGCTGTCGTGTTAATGCTTGGACACCAAAGGTAGCAGCAAAATCCTTCCACGCTGCAGCAGGTATCTCACCATCCCGATAGATGTAAGCTCCCAGCCGCCCAACTGCCTTGTAAAAGCTGTAAGGGAAGTCGAACTTACGGTCTCGTATAGCACCGTCTGAGCTACGCTCTTGGAACATAGACAGACCTTCGTCTAGGTTGTCTAGCTCTCTGGATGTCATAATGGCAATAGCACCATAACCTACAGCAGTCTTAACAGCAAGCTCCATAGGGTCACGTGAAGTCCCTGCAAAAGCTTTGTGTGCTATACTCATCCCTGTGTAATCAAAGATATGAGCTAGGGTGTTATTAAAGAACTGTCCGAAGGGGACCAAAGCGCCAAGTATAGGAAGCTTACGTGCGTCCTCAACAGCCTTCGCTATGTACCCCAGTGTACTGCCATCAGTAGTGCCATACGCCTTAGAGAAAACTACACGCAGGGCATCATCTGTAGCCTCACTTACAAGCTGAGTGTACTCTTCGCCATTCATGCGTTTCCACAGTTCAGGGTCTTGTATGAACTCAACATAACTCTTGTTGTACTTAACACGAATGCGCTTGTCTAAAGCATACATAAGCTCCTGAGTTTTACTTACCATATCGGTAGCCTTAACGCCATAGACAACCTGCATACCGTTCATAATCTTCTCTACAGCACCCGGATCCTTAGCGAAAGCGTCTGAGCCTTCTACACCTGCCTTTTTAATTACCTCTGCTACGTCAGTGAAGCCTAGCTCTTTAGCAATATCTTTAACATCTACACCACCAGCCATATACCTGAAGAGCTTTTTCTGCGCCTCTGGGTTGTACGCCAAGAAGTCCATTGCCCCTTCATAAGTCATGTGAGGGTCTAGAAGGTTAGCCATCTTATCCTTCTGTAGGCTGAACATAAGCCCCGCCTTACGTGCATACTTAGCTGAACTCTCACTGTTGAACATGGCTGCATCAACCATAGCACGTCCACCATACAGAGTACCACGTACCATATCTGCAGTACTCTGCAGGGTACTGGCGTTAACCCAGCCTATAAGGTTGAGTGCAGTAGTACCAGGGTGTGTAACGAGCATACGGATAAAGTTACGCTGGAACGCCTCTGAAGAACTACTAAAGGCTTCCCTGACACGCTTGCTTACAGGTGAAATCTCTAAGTCTATAAGCTCTTCAAGCATCTCATCTGCAGGCTTAGGAGGTATAAACTTTAACGTCTTAGACATTTGTGCTAGGGTGTTTAGGTCCTTACCTGCAAGGCTGAACTCTTGTGCATCCATAGCTAAAGCTTGCGTGAGGGTCTTACCTTTGTAGGAATCTACTGCACTGCCTAGGGACTTCTTGAACGCTACATTCACTTGGTCCTGTACATCCTGTGGTAGCTCATTAACTAAGTCCATCAGCCAGTTAGAGAAGTTATCCTTATCGTTACGTGGAGACCAGTTACGTACACCATTGTCAGCTAGGATACCAGCCAAGCCTCTAATCCCTGACTCTTCATCTCCCAGGTAAAAAGCCTTGCGTATCTGGGTCTCTTTAGGTGCTCGTTGTCCCCCCGACATAAGACGCACTAGGCTACCACGCTGTACTTTATCTGCAAAGGATCCAATATTATCCGTAAAGCCTGGTAAGCTGTCTTGAAAGCCTTTAAGGTCTAGATCATCCTTGACAACCTTAGCTACATCACCCGCTATCATACGTGCCTTAGCCATGTCGGTAGCGGCTTGATCGAAGTACTTAGCTGAGAGTAAGTCTATGCCATCGTCATAGCCTCTATACCCCTTGGATAGCATAGACAAGCCCATCGACAGGCCAGTACCAAACATACCACCAGCAGCGGCAAAGCCACCTTGTAGTAGACTATAGTTGTCTTGCAGTTTCACCCTTTGGTAAGACTCTTGATACATAGCATCGAAGGTTACACCAGCTACAGTATCTACTGCACCTACTACACCAGCTTCCTTAACGGCTAGCTTCTTAGAGGCAGTCTTGAACGCTTCACTCCTAAGAGTCTCACCTATAAGCTTACGCTCTGTCTCTTGTGCTGCCCGTAGTGACCCTTTAGTTATGCCCTTCTTAACCATAATATCTGTGACTTCTTTACGTACAGCCTGCTTAGCTAACACTGCTGCAGCTTTAGTGCCGCCGCCTGTGACAAGCTTACCAATACCGAACCCTACCAAGTTCAAAGGGTCAACGATAAGTGCTCTACCGTAATCATACACAGCGTCAAGCTTCTCCATGCCTGACGTACCCTCAGCGAAGGCCCCCTTCATAGAGTCAAACGTGCTGTATGCTGCAGCAGCCTGAGCTTTCTCAATATCAGTAGCACCATTAAGGTAGGCTAACTCACTCCCTGTAACTACAGACTGACCAAAGTTAAACTTACGCATGTAGTTAACGTAGGCATCTACAACCTCTTGGCGTCCGTGCTTAGCTTCAGTCATACCAAAGCGAGACTCCATGTGAGGTGCAATCTTAGCGTACACTGCATCATTAGTCAGATCACGCACACCCTCAGGGGTCTCAGTGCCAAGTTCAAACTTATCTTCAGTCGGGGCAACTGAGTCAGCCTTGCTGTTTATGCGGTCATCGAATATCCCACCCAGTCCAGATGGACTTTCCATTTCATCAACAGGCTCTACCTTGCTGTTTATGCGGTCATCGAATATCCCGACTAAGAGATTTTGCTCTGCCATTTACAGACCCATTTCTTTTTGTACTGTAACTGAGCCGTACTTTTCAACTAGCTCTACTATTAGCCCGTCTTCTTTATCGTCATTGGCGGCTTCTTGCCATGTACGGAGACGGGCTTTATCGCTAGAGGTCATCTCATTTTCACCACTCGGAGACTGTTTTTGCTCTCCCTTAGTAGCGTTATCTGCGGCTAAAGATATGACTTGAAGCATAGTATCCTCCGGTACGTCTAGACCGTATTCAATTACCAGTGCCTTCAAGTCCTCCTTAAAGAAGTTAAGCTCATTACGATTAGTTGGCATTTCTATACCCAACTCAAGCATCTTAGATAGGACGGATGCAGCATCAGTGTTGTCAGTTCCCTTATTGATGTCACTTACAGTAGCTTCAATGTCAACTGCTGGTGTCTTTTCTATAGTTTTAGGTTTCGGTTTATTGGATGGAACAACAGGTGCGTTCGATGGAGCCGCCGCGTTGAAAGCAGCCTCCAGATCAGCTGCCTTTCTTTGTTCTGTGACCTTTTTAATGTCATCTGCGGTCACCTCAAAGGGGATTGATGTGCCTACTGTTACAGTAGTACCAGCTAGGACAGTACCTGCGTTAATGGCTTTTATAAGATCCTCTTGGCTATCAAAAAGAGGTGGAGTATCATCATCACCCTCGCCACCACCATCACCCTCGCCACCACCATCACCCGCAGGGAGGTTGCTCTGTTCCGTACTAGCTGCAAAAGATACACCAAGACCCTTGAGGTAGGGGTTATCTGTGATAGTCCCAGGGGTAGTCTCTTCAAATGCGGTAACGTCTGCACTGAATGAGGGGCTTACCTTCATCCACTTAGCCATGCCTTCAGTACCCAGGCCTTGCAAAGTCTGGAGATATTCAATCCTTTTAGAATCCTCAACAGTCAACCCTCCGTCTTGAGCACCTTTGGATTCAAGTTTATCAATTTCGGACTGAACACTAGTCTGAAACCTGCCTTCTAGGTGAGCCGCTGTAGCACGTAGTGTTGTATCAGGTAAGGGCTTATTAGGTACTGTATAGTCTAGAGCACCCTTAGCTTTGGGGCCTGCACTACCCATAATACGGTATATATCACGGCCTGTAAAGCCATTTACGTACATATCATCAAGTACACTATCTTCTGCTAGACCACTGTCTAAGCCTAGTACAGCAGCAAAGATGTTTGTCTCACGTTTGGCTGGGTTATCTGTACCCTTGTACAAACCATAGGCTCTACTGATGACTTGCTGTAGGTCCATGTCCGGGTTTTCTTTAACGTAATCCTTAGACACCCTCACGATACCACTAATGTCTTCCTTTGATAGGTCATCACGATTTTTTGTAGCGTCATCTAGCTCCAACAAACCCTGTACGCCTGCTGTGTCAACAGTAAAACGTAGTGTTTCTGTATCAAAGCCGCGCGACTTAAGCTTATTAACTACACCCATAGCAAGGTTAGCTTTATCCTCACGGTCAACTACAGCTTTTGTACCATAGGTCTGGAGATAGTCACGCTTCTTAGTTGCAAGCTCTCTGTAATACTCACGGTCATCTTCAATTAGCTTAGACATCGTAGTGCCGAAGCCTGCCATAAATCCTGCTGCCATAGTATTAACCCCTTGCCATCAAGCCACGTGGGGCTTCTTGTTTCATCTCTTCAAGTGGAGCCTCCATCATAGGCTCTTCTTCTTGTACATCCATATCGTCAGGTGACATCACAGGGTTTTCCATAATATCAGCAGTCTGACGCATAAACTCTTCACCAGTGTCTACCGACTCAGGGTCCATCTCGTTTAGTTTCTTACGTAGTAGTGCGAGGACTTCTTTGTCTTCTTTCTCTTTAGCTTCAAACTCAGAAGGCTCATCACCTGTCTTGTAGTCTAGCCCAGCTTCTTCAGCGATAGAGACTAACTCCTCAAACACTACATCACCAATGATTAAGCTTACATCTACAGAGTGGATACCCTCCATCTGTGCTGTAGTTAAAGCTGTCTTAGCTAACGCTCTTAGAGGAATACCCATCTGGATAAGCTCTAGTATATTATCGAGGGACTCAGGGGAGCTTAACCCGTCCATGTGAAACTTGATAGCCTCACGTGGATCAGCAATCTCAGGAGGGCGTTCCCAAGGGTAGTTCTTAGGAGTATCCGTAAGGGATTGACCTGCTATAGGAGCGTTTAATAATTCAGACATTGTGTTACCTTATCTTATAATAGACTGTATACGCCTGCGGCACTACTCAACCGCTTAGTTATATTGGGCTTACCAGGCCGTAAGTAATAGTCACTGACAAGCTCTGTAGCGTCTTCAACAGTACCAGCTTCTTTTAGCTTAGCGATAGTGTTCATGCCAATGTCACCTATGACAGCATCCTTACTACTTAGTTCTTTCTTTAAGTAACCGTAGTTAGCTTCATAAGAAGATAGGTCTAAGCCTTGACTAGTTGCCCAGCTTTCAAAAGCTTCCCGTCTAGGTCCAGTCCATTGAGCTATACCATACCCGCCACGGCTACCTTTTACTGTAGGGGCTATCTCTTGAGCATACTTAAAGTTACCAGTCTCGTAAGCTAAGTTACCAACAAGACCCGCTGCCTGTTCCTTAGTTAGATCAAAGTCACGCATAAGATCACCTGACAGTCGAGTAGCTACATCGTAATAACTACCTTGTGCTATTGCGCCATCCTCTTGATAGTACGTACCACCTGTAAGCTCAGATAAAGCACCACGTTCTAATTGTGCATCCATAGTGT
>Ga0213862_10000875_pt1 | contig 12670 bp, 13 predicted proteins | sample PICome_7_FD_160092 | JGI IMG/M metagenome (GOLD analysis project Ga0213862, IMG submission 160092) | Coastal seawater microbial communities near Pivers Island, North Carolina, United States - PICO266 | ecosystem: Environmental > Aquatic > Marine > Coastal | place: USA: North Carolina... | reverse complement strand
AAAAACGCAATATCTTAAAAAATTTAGAAAGTATACGTGGCTTCAAATATTTAAACATGTGGAGCATTTAAGACTATGGGATTTAAGAGAACTATTTGAGGAAATTTATAAAAAAACAAAATAAATGGAAGCTTTAATACTTGCTGCGGGTCTAGGATCTCGGATGGAAGATCTGACAAGAAATACTCCTAAGCCATTGCTAAAAATAAAGGATAAAACACTAATTTCCTATGCCTTGGATATTACTAGCCAACTTCCATTAAATAATATTTATGTGAACACCCATTATCTAGCCGATCAGCTCAACGATTATTTAGAAGACCTATATCCTGAAATTATTATATCTCATGAAAATACAATTTTAGGAACTGGAGGTGGTATTAAAAATATTCAAAAACAAGATTTGCTTATTATGAATACTGATAATCTTTGGCAATCATCATTTATTGGTGAGATTGAAAAGGCTATTCATCACTTCTCACAAAATCAAGAGATTAAAAATTTGATGTTAGTTAATTCTGACTCTTCAAATAATGATTTAGAGATTCATGACAAAAAAATTATTTTTCCTAGTCAGCATAAAAATACAAAATTCCAAGGTTGCCATCTTTTACGCCATGGGAGTCTTGATGAATATCCTGAAATCTTTGATATCCCTCTTTATTGGAAAGATTGTTCTATTAAGCAACAACTCTATGGTTTTGAGACAAAAACTAATAATCCGCATATCGGCACTAAGGAATTATATTTGCAATATTAAAACTTCATCCTATATATAAGGTATGGGAATAGAACAAATTAAAGATGCTGATTTTCAGCAAAGTGTAATCGATGGATCGAATAATCAACCAGTTTTAATTGATTTTTGGGCAGAATGGTGCGGTCCTTGTAAGGCTTTAGGTCCAATTTTAGAAAATATTGCTGCAGAATTTGAAGGAAAAGTATCAATAAAAAAAATTGATATTGATGAAAACCCATCAGCGCCGGCTAATTTTGGAGTTCGAAGCATACCTACTATGATGATTTTCAAAAATGGAGCAGTGGCTGATACAAAAATCGGACTTAGCTCTGAGGCTGATTTGAAAAACTGGGTTAATAGCCAGCTCTAAACATCAGTCTGTAAATAAGGAATAAATCTAGTCCAGCTGTTCAAGTGGAAAATTGCTTAGTTGTTTTAGGCCACTCTTTGTTACTTTAAATTGATCCTCTAACTTTACACCTTCTCTACCTCCAACTTCTCCGATGTATGTTTCCACACATATAGTCATGTTCTCTTCGAAATGTCCGGAGAAATCAGAGTTGGTAAAATCTTTATTAGGATAGGCTACAAATGGCCACTCATCACATAAACCGACACCATGAATAATACAAGGATAATGATTATCATAACAGTTATCAGGCAACTTCCATGACTTGTCAGCAAATTCTTTGAAACTTGTACCGGCTTTAATAAGCTCTTTGTTGTGGTGAATATGCTCAACTGCAAGAGAGTATAATTGTCTTTGCTTATTGCTAAACTTACCTCCCTCTACAAAGGTGCGAGAGATATCAGCACAATATCCATAAGGACCTACCATATCCGTATCAAAAGCAACTAAGTCTCCATGTTCTATTATGCGATTACTACATTCTTGAAGCCATGGATTTGTGCGAGGCCCTGATACTAACAAACGTGTCTCAAACCATTCACCACCATTTTCTATATTGGTTTTATGCATATACGACCAAAGCTCTTCTTCTGTCATTCCTGCTTGTAATTTTTCTTTCATCAACCTCATTCCTTTTTCTGCAGTTTCAATGGAGGCCTTCATACAAATTAGTTCATCTTCGGATTTAATTGATCTCGCCACTTCTATATATTTTTGAGCATTTAATAATTCCACATTGAATTGCTTTAAAAGCATCTGTATGCCTACTGGGTCAGAAATATCAATCGCTAAACGATTATTGCCAGGAGAATATTCTCTCATTAAATCATGGATTATCTTGGCCCATTCTTTAGCATTTTTATCGACAAAGTTATTTGCAGAAAAAAAATCCCAACTAGTAACATTTCGAATTTCATCAATGGTACAAAGATGATTAGAGAGATGTTCACTTTTGGGATAATCAAATAAAATTACTTTTCCTTCAGCTGAGATAAAAACAAAACGAACAAGCTCATGCATAGTAAACATGCTCATATTTCGACTATCAGTAGCATAGCGAATGTTAATTGGATCAAAAAGAATACAGCCACCTACTTGATGATTTTGGAGTTGTTCAATTACTCGATTTAATCGGTACATGCGAAGACGATCAAAGTTGATCTGATCTTCATAGAGATATGGCTTAAATTGTTGAGCATCAAAGTCATCATTGATTACTTCTTCAAATTTTGGCCCAATTTTTCGATTAGCAAACTTACTTGTAAAATTTGACATGTAATGATTAGTAAAATTAAATCACTTTTTTGCTTTAACTAAAACACATTTTATTAAAATTTAATTCCCATAATAAGGCCTGTTGAATTGTTTTTAATAATCAAATCAGCTTTATGAATTTCACAAATTGCCTTGACCATAGCTAAACCTAAACCTAATCCCCCTTCCTTCACTTTATTTATTTGGTATAAAGGTTTGATAACTTTATTTTTTTGGTTATTTGGAATTCCTGGGCCTTGGTCTTTAATCAAAATCTTATCAGGACCAAAATCAAAAGCTATCTTTGTTCCCTTCTTTGAAAATTTTAATGCATTTTGTATTAAGTTAGTTATCAGAATAAAAATTAAATCTTTATCCATTTTTATCTTATTCCCACTTATGCTATTTATAGAAGTTTTAAATCCTTTGTCTTCTATAACGGGCCCATAAGTTTCAAATATTTCTTTTCCAAATTCTTTTAGATTCACTTTAGAAAATTTTTTTCTTTCTGAGCCACTTTGAATTTTAGCTATCTTGATAATAGTATCAAAAATATTAATGATCTCATCTATTTGATGAATAGAGTCACGTATTTGTTTTTGATTTATTTTTTTTGTATTTATTTTTTTTTCTAAGCTGAGCCGTAAATTTGTAAGAGGAGTTTTTAAATCATGCGCAATATTGGCTGATTGGTTTTTAAACTGCCCCATTAGATTTTCCAATTGTTGAGTAGTTTGATTTATGGAATTTGAAACTTTGACTAAATCATCATCTCCATCTAATTTAATTCTAGTTTTTAATCTTCCTGATTTTATAAAATTTAATGATGTTTCAATTTTCGATATTCGTATTTGTGTATTTCGGGCAACTACTATAATTACTAAAGAGATTAAAATAAGAGAAAAAATAGCGGAAAAAAAGAATATTTCATTTATGGTTTTTCTTATTTGGATTTGGTTCTCTAAAGATCTTGCGGCAATATATATATTATCATCCCTACTTCCGATCAAAGTTCTCGCCCTAAATGATGCTCCATTTTCTGCTATTAAACTAGTTGAGTGATAGCCCTCAGGAAAAAAAATTATATTTCCAGGAAAGATTGCACCTTCCGCTATTCTACCTTGATAGCCTTGAGAATTAGGAATGATCATATAATAGCTATCCTGTGATGGCCTAAGTGCTAATGTTTTTTGAGATTGCCATAAAAGACTAATTCCTTCTAAATCATAAGATAAATCTCTATCAATGTTTTCGATAATCTTTTTTTCAATAAAAAAATTAGAGATAACCCAACAGAAAATAAAAACAACTGAATAAATAGAAATAAGTATAAATGCCTGTCTGATTGCAGACATGCTCCAATATTTTCTAAATATTTTTTTTAGGTGTATAAACATACCCCGATCCTCTGACTGTTTTTATTAGACGATCTTGAAAAGGTTTTTCAATTTTTGATCTCAGTCTACTGATATGAGTTTCAATTATACTTGTTGTTGGATCAAAATTAATGTTCCATACGAGTTCTAGTAACATTGCTTTCGTAACTTTTTTTCCTTCAAATCGAATAAAATATTCCATTAATGTTAGTTCTTTATTATTAAGTTCAATCTTTTTTTTCTGTCTAAAGCAAATTCTTTTTATTAAATCTAATTCAATGTCACCTGATTTTATTGTTTCAATATTTAATTCTTTTTTATTAATACTTCTTTTAGAAATAGCATTTATTCTGGATACTAATTCATCAAACGAAAAGGGTTTTGCTAAATAATCATCTGCCCCTGCCTCAAAGCCCTCTAATCTATTTTCTATTTCATTTAAGGCTGTTAAAAAAATTACTGGTATGTTGTTACCCTCACTTCTAATTTTTTTAACTAAAGAGAGTCCATCAATTCCAGGAGTCATTCGGTCAATAATTAATATTTCATAGTTTATTTTTTTGATAGCCAGTTCTGCTCTTATGCCGTCTGTGAAAAGATCAGTAATATTTCCATCATCAGTTAAATTTTTCTTCAACCATGGCCCTAACCGAGCATCATCCTCTAGTAAAAGTATTCTCATCTTATATAAGAAGGATATTATTAGTTCTTTATATATAAAGACTTTTCTACATTAACTTTCAAAATAACTGATTATCTTACAAAATTGTAAAGATAGGTTTGTGTCATCCAGCCAGATAATAATTTATTCTTAATTATTAAAAAGTAATTAGGAGGAAATATGATTAAATTAATTAAGACTATTTTCGTAACAGTGTTCCTATTTTCCACTGTTATGGTCTCATCTTCTTATGCTAAATCCATAAGAATAGCTTTAGCTGAACCCCCTTCAGATGAACTGGCGGCTTTTTTCTTAGCGTTGGATAGAGCAAAAGTAAACGGCTTAGATTATGAGTGGACAGCTTTTTCTGATGAAGAACTAGCAATTCAGTCAGTGCTTAGTGGTCAGATGGATATTGGCTTTGGCACTCCCTATTCTGCAATGCAAAAATCTAAAGCACCAATTAGAATTATTTATCAATTATCAAAGTTAAAGTTCTTCCCAGTAACTACAAAAGACTACAACGAACTTGAAGATCTTAATGGAGAGCCAATTCTTCTTCACTCTCGTGGTGGTGGAACAGACTCAATAGCAAATGTTATTGAAGAAAGATTAGGCATCAAGTTTGGAGAGAGATCTTATATTTCAGGATCAGCAAACAGAGTTGCTGCTTTATTAGCTAACCAAGCGCAAGCAACAATTATCGACTTATCAAATAAAAATAAGATTATGGCATCTCATGGTGATAAATTTAATACTTTACCAATGTTTGATGTTGATGCTAGTGATGAAGCATTATTTGCTAATGTTGATTGGATTAAGGCCAATGAAGAGTCAGTAAATATTTTTGTGAGTGCTCTTTTAAGTGTCTATCGTGATATGGCTAATGACCCTACAATCATTAGAAGAGAAACAAATCCCGATGGTCCAATCGGTGAACTTCCAGATGAAGTGCTAGCTGAGCTGGATGGTTTTTATACTGATGCTGTTGCAGGTGGTTTATATGATATCAACGGTGGTGGTGCAAAAGCTGCTATGGCTGATATGGAATGGTACTCTAAAGCAGGTCAACTTGAAGGTGACATGTCATCTTTAAAGATTGAGGATTTTTGGTATCTAAAACCGTTAGACAGTAATTAAGATATAATTTTATTACTGGGGTGTTTACTCACCCCAGTAGAATAAATTTCAAAATGATATCAAGACCTTTAACACTTAAACTTCTCTCAGCTTGCGTTATATTTGGGGCCTGGGAAATTTCTGCGAGAGCAGGTATAAACTACGCATTTCCAACGTTTTTTGAGTCTATGATAGCTTTAGGCCAGTTAACCATTAGTGGTCAAATTTTTATAGCCTATGCTGAAACTCTAAAGCCGTTGGTGGTTGGAGTTTTAATATCAACATTTATTGGTGTGGGGATTGGAGTTTGGGTTGGGTTGAGTGAAAAATTTGATTGGCTGGTATCTCCAATTTTTATCATTATGCAATCAGCTCCTTTAGCAGCATTAATTCCACTTGTAATTATGGCCTATGGAATAGGCATAGCATCAAAAACCTTTGTTGTTTGTATTATGGCAATGCCAGTGATTGTTCTTAATACTAGTGGAGCAGTTAAAAACACTCCAACTTCTATGATTGAAATGGCCAGATCTTTTTTAAGCACAGAAAGAGAAGTGATTTTTAAAATTATTATACCCTCTGCTTCTCCTGTTATCTTTGCAGGATTGCGATTAGGTGTATCAGCGGGTTTTATTGGAGCAATCTTAGCTGAGTTAAAAATTACACCCACAGGGGTAGGAGATATTATTTCTTATAGTCGAATGACTGCTGACTATCCAAGTATGTACGCAGCTATATTTTCAATAATAGTATTAGCTGTTTTATTTTTAAATGTTTTAGAGCGAATAGAAAAATATTTATTTGCAGGGAATGATCAAGGTTATGTATCATAAATTTAGAGGAGTTAATTCATGAGTGAAGCAGTAAACGCAGTCAGCGTTAAAGGAATATATAAAAATTATGGAGATGTGGAGGCACTAAGAGATATGTCTTTAGACTTTCCAAAAGGTCAACTAACATCTCTTCTTGGACCTTCTGGATGTGGAAAGACTACCTTGCTAAAAATAATTGCTGGCTTATTAATTCCTAATCAAGGAGAAGTTTATGTAAACGATCAAATAGTAACCGAGCCGGGGCCAGATAGAGCATTTGTATTTCAAGATTTTGCTTTAATGCCATGGGCATCTGTTATTAGAAATGTTGCTTTTGGTTTAGAGCTTAGAAAAGTTGCTAAATCAGAAAGAGAAGACATTGCTAGAAAGTACATTAAGCAAGTAGGTTTAGATGGCTTTGAAAATAGCTTTCCTCATGAACTTTCTGGAGGAATGCGCCAAAGAGTTGGTTTAGCCAGGGCACTTTCCGTTGACTCTCCAGTTTTATTAATGGATGAACCCTTTTCTGCAGTAGATGAGCAGACACGAAGAAAATTTCAAGAAGAACTTCTACAATTAGTTAAAAATGAAAATAAAACTTTTATATTTGTTACTCACTCTATCGAAGAAGCTGTTTATGTATCAGATCAAGTAGCTATTTTATTACCAAGACCTAGTCGAGTCTCTGAAATAATTAAGCCATCAGGTTTTAAGAATAAGGACGTCGATAGCATCAGAAAAGATAGTGAATATTTAGACACTGTTGAAAAAATTTGGAAGTCCCTCAGGTCTTACGTAGAGTAATATGAGAATTTTTGGCTTTAAACTTCCTAATATGACATCACTTATTCTTTGGGGATTATTATGGGAAGTTTTAGGTAGGTTAGAGGTATCATTTTTTCTACCCCCTCTATCATCTATTTTTACTACCTTACTTGATATCTATGACTCAAAAGCATTTATCAGAGCTTTAAATGAAACTGCTATAGCTTTTTTTGGGGGTCTCTTTTATGCGCTAGTTATTGGCATTCCTCTTGGAATCTTTATGGGAAAAAATAGATTTATTGATGAATTGTTTCTTCCTTGGGTTAACATGTTTATGAGCGCTCCCCTAACAGCTTTAGTTCCAGTTTTAATGGTCTTGTTTGGATTTGGATTAAAGTCAATTATTATTGTCACAACCCTTTTTGCAATTTGGATTATTATTTTAAATACTAGAGCAGGAGTTAAACAAATAAATCGATCATTGGTAGATATGGCTAATTCATTTGGTGCCAGTCCTATAGATGCATTTGTTAAAATTTATTTTTGGGCAGCCTTGCCAGAAATTATAGGTGGAATCAGAATTGGTTTCATTAGAGCTGTAAAAGGTGTCATCATTGGCCAACTTCTAATTTCTATAGTTGGGTTTGGATCTCTATTTGAATTATATTCATCGAGATTTTTGATGTCACATTTTTGGGCTATTATAATTGTTTTGTTTGCATTAGCTTTTACAATTTCTGAGCTATTAGCAATGTTAGCAAAACGTTTTGATTACTACGCCTCCAAAAGAGGTTAATTTAAGGAGAATAAAATAAAATGACCAACTTAGTAATTCCAGAACCACAAAAAACACTCATACCCGTAAAAGGGAGTGATAAACATTTTCCTGTAAGAAGAGTGTACTGTATTGGAAGAAATTATGCTGCCCATACTATTGAAATGGGATTTGACCCTGATAAAGAGCCACCGTTCTTTTTTCAAAAAAATACTGATAATATTGATATTTCAGGTCAGTTTCCTTATCCCCCAGAGTCCAGCGACGTTCACTATGAACTTGAATTAGTAGTTGCTCTAAACAAAGGGGGTTCAAACATCAAAGAAGAGGACGCTTACGACCACATCTATGGATTTGGCATTGGTCTGGACATGACTCGTAGAGACCTACAAGGAGTTTGTAAAAAAATGGGCAGACCCTGGGAAATAGGGAAAGCTTTCGAACGATCAGCCCCTATGGGAAGTCTGACGCCGATGAGTGAAGTAGGAAAGATGGAAAGCGGTAATATTAAACTTCATGTTAATGATGAAGTTCGCCAAGACGGTGACTTAGATATGATGATTTGGAAAATTCCAGAACAAATTGCCATTCTCTCAAAGTTTTATGATATTAGAGCAGGTGATTTAATTATGACTGGCACCCCTGCAGGTGTAGGGCCTATTGTTAAAGGCGATAAGTTAGTTGGCGCCATTGACGGACTAGAGACACTTAGCGTGGAAGTAATTTAATTATTAAAGTTTATGGGGAATAACCTCCTTTATAACAATTTTATAAAACCCCATACTAATAATAAAGATCCATTCCTAATTTACAGGGATGGATCTTCTACCTCTTATCAAGAGTTCATTTCTTTATCTAAAAAAATCTCACAATATTTAGTTAGCAGTCAAGTAGCTAAAGGAGATAGAATTTTATTCCAATTAGAAAAAAGTATTTACGGACTTGCTGTATATGCAGCCTGTATTATGACAGGGGCAATTTATGTACCATTGAATGATCAATATACGTTAGAAGAAACAAAATATTTTATCTATGACTCAAAACCAAAATTTATTTTTTGTAGTTCAGACCGTAAAAATGAAATTGAAAAATTAAATATTGTTAGTCAAGATTCTTTAGTTGAAATCGATCCTAAAATTGGTTTTTTAAAATTTAATATTGAAGAATATGAAGAATTAACATTTATCCAGGCAGTGGATATAAACGATATTATTGCTTTTTTATATACCTCTGGAACAACTGGAAAATCAAAGGCCGTTGCTCTTTCACAAGACAATTTATATTCAAACGCCTCTACTCTCAAAGTATATTGGGATATTCAAAAAAATGATCAACTTATTCATATGCTGCCAATTTTTCATACGCATGGCCTATTTGTTGCCATAAATACAACTTTGGTTAGTGGTTTGTCTGTATACTTTTTTGACAAGTTTAGCCTTACAGACTTAATTACGGTTCTACCTAAAGCAACATTGCTTATGGGCGTTCCAACTTATTACAAAAGAATGAATGACTCATCCTTGGTTACTAAAAACCTTACCAACAATATGAGATTATTTATATCTGGAAGCGCTCCTCTTTCATCAATCGACCATCAAATGTTTTATCAAAAAACAGGACATACTATTCTTGAGAGATATGGTATGACCGAAACTAATATGAATACATCAAACCCTTATCTTGGTAAAAGAAAACCAGGAAGTGTCGGTTTACCATTACCTCAAGTGCATATTCGAATAATTGATAATAACTCAAAAAAACAAATGGGTATTAATGAAATTGGAATGATTCAAATAAAAGGTCCAAATGTATTCAATAGTTATTGGAATAATGAACAAGCTAACAAAGAAGCATTTTCTGATGATGGTTTTTTTATTACTGGTGATTTAGGTTATATTGACGAAGATGGATACATTACTATTTCTGGTAGAGAAAAAGATTTAATAATTTCAGGAGGATTTAATATTTATCCAAAAGAAATTGAAGACTTGATAAATGATTATGAAGAAGTCATAGAGTCTGCTGTAATTGGGAAAAATGATACTGATCTTGGAGAGGTCCCAGTAGCAATTATTGTAATAGGAAGTAAGCTCAGAGAAAAAATTATCACTGAGCTAAATAAAAGATTTATAAAAAATTTAGCAAAATATAAAATCCCAAAAGAAATCAAAATAATTAATGAACTTCCAAGGAACGCAATGGGAAAAATTCAAAAGAATAAAATTTTTGATCTCATATCAGAAAATTAACCATTTAATTCTAAATTAAATCAATAAAATCAACAATTTTGAACAATTTTGAGATTGACAGTGGTTTGAGTTTTGTTTAAATCCGAATTATAGGTAGAAAAATACAGTTTGAAAAATTTAGATATATCTCAAACATCGCTGCAAAGTGTGTTCACTCATCATCGCCAACAGTTAAAACATTGTATCAAACCTATTAATGAGGCTAGAGGTATTCCAAACGATTATTACATAAGACAAGAGTCTTTTGAATTGGAGGGTGAACATCTATTTAATAAGGGATGGTTTGCTGTGGGTTTTGTCAAAGACCTTCCTCAGGCAGGCTCTGTTAAACCAGTAAACTATTTCAAAAATCCTTTTTTATTAATTCGGAGTTCCCAGGATCAAAAAATTCGTGTTTTTCAAAACGTGTGTAGGCACCGTGGTATGATTCTTATTGAAGAGCCGACTATTTTGAAGGGAGCAATACGATGTCCTTACCATTCTTGGTGTTATAAACAAACTGGTGAGGTTGTTGCAACCCCTCATATTGGTGGGCCAGGATATAATTATCATTCAGGAATTGATAAAAATGAACTTTCTTTGATTGAAGTTAGATCCCATATTTGGAGAGATGTAATTTTTGTCAACCCTGATGGAATGGCACCACCATTCGAAGAAGTTCACAAACCTCTTTTAGATCGTTGGGCTGTTTTTGATCAACCAATGTACACCGATATGAGCGATTCATCTTTTCATCTTGATGTTAACACTAACTGGAAATTAGCAGTAGAGAACTACCTAGAGTCTTATCACCTACCTTGGATCCACCCGGGTCTGAATAGTTATTCTAAATTAGAGGATCATGAAAATATTGTAGAGTATGGACACTATGCTGGTCAGATCAGCAATAAGTATATTCCTCGTTACTCTACAGGAAAAAATTTTAATGAATTTCAAAATCTAGGCTCTGAGTGGAATTCAAAAGGAGAATATATTGTATTATTCCCTAATCTTATATTAGGCGCTCAAAAAGACCATGTTTTCAACCTTATTATTGAACCGTTGGGTCCCAATCAAATAAAAGAACATATAGAAATTTACTACTCTGATCCCTCGATGCTATCAGATGAATATCAACAAACTCGTCAAGAAAATGCAAAATTGTGGAAGACTGTATTTGAAGAGGATATTTTTGTTGTAGAGGGAATGCAAAAAGGGCGATATGCGAAAGGTTTTGATGGCGGTCGATTTTCTCCCATCATGGATGAACCCACCCATGTTTTTCATGACTGGTATGCTCGACAAATTTTAAACACGCTTTAATTAGAATTTTCTCAAAAATACTATTTAATTAAATAGATGAATAAGATACCTCAATTCATGAGCGGTGTTTATTTAACCGGACATGGTGGTCTTGATAAACTTGTCTTTAAAGAAGATATCCCAGTTCCTATTCCAAAATCTGGGGAAGTCCTAATTCAAGTAAAAGGAGCAGGTATCAATAATACAGATATCAATACACGACTTGGTTGGTATTCCAAAAAAATTACTAGTGAAACAAATACTGTTGAGATAGAAAGCGATAACGGTTCTTGGAATGATATTCCTATTAGCTTTCCTAGAATTCAAGGAGGAGATATTTGTGGAAATATTATTCAAGTCGGTGAGGGAGTTGACTCTACTCGTGTAGGAGAGAGAATTTTAGTGAGATCGATGCAAAACTCACCTGCATCTAAAAATTCCTGGGCAATGCAAACCATTGGTTCCGAGTTTGATGGAGGATTTGCTCAATTTTGTGTTGCTAAATCCAATGAGTCATTTCCTGTTAACTGTGATTGGTCAGATATAGAGCTTGCCTCTATTCCTATTTCTTATTCTACCGCTGAGGGAATGCTATGTCGTGCTGACATTCAAAAAGAAAAAATTCTTATTACCGGTGCCTCAGGAGGTGTGGGGTCAGCTGCTATTCAACTAGCAAAACTGCGAGGGGCAACAATCATTGCACAGTGCTCTCCTGATAAAGCATCTGCCCTCAAAGAGCTGGGTGCTGACCATACAGTAAACAGGCATGATGATTTGATACAGGTTTTAGGCATGAACTCAGTTGATGCTGTGGTTGATTTGGTGGGTGGTAAATCTTGGCCCCATTTATTGGAACTCTTAAAACCAGGAGGTAGATATGTAGTATCTGGAGCGATAGCAGGACCGATTGTGGATCTTGACTTGAGAAATCTTTATCTAAAAGATCTCACGCTTTATGGCTCTACTGTTAATGATCCTTATGTCTTCGAGAACGTTATTCGCTACATAGAAGAGGGACAAATTAAACCGCTAGTTTCGCAGTCTTTTCCTTTACAAGATATCAAGAAAGCGCAAAATGTGTTTATGGAGAAGAAATTCATAGGGAAATTGGTCCTAGTTCCATAATTGGAATTAATACCTATATAATAAGACATGAGTAATATTGTAAATCCTGGCTCTCATCATGAAACAGATGTTGTTATAATTGGAGCAGGTCCATGTGGCCTCTTT
>Ga0213862_10000871_pt1 | contig 12699 bp, 10 predicted proteins | sample PICome_7_FD_160092 | JGI IMG/M metagenome (GOLD analysis project Ga0213862, IMG submission 160092) | Coastal seawater microbial communities near Pivers Island, North Carolina, United States - PICO266 | ecosystem: Environmental > Aquatic > Marine > Coastal | place: USA: North Carolina... | reverse complement strand
GTTCGCGCCTCTAAGCGGGCTATCTTTGCTTCTACATCGCTCATACTGGATCTCCGTCAATTGGCAAGATTTGCCCTGATGTTCCAAAATCAACAAAGCAAGAGCGTCCATCCTTGTAGTGGACAAGCGCGGTAAAAGTTTGTGTCTTTTTACTCAGATAAATCGTGACAAGATGACCGCGCTTTGAGAGCCCGCGAAACACAACTGTCTCCCCAGCGTTTCTAATCGCAAGCATTGCGTCTTTAGTTGTAACGCAAAACCCCGCATCCTTTGCTTGCACTACTCCCGTCATCGCCAGCCAAAACAGTGAGGCGATTAGGATTGGATATACGCGCCTCATCGGATTGGTGGCCTTACGGGATTTTCTTCTGGGGCTGGTGCGCTCATGTCTTCATATTGCTGCTGTTTGCCCGCTACTGCTTCGGGGGTTAGCTGAATTGCCCTCAACATAGCGGTAGCCATCAACTTAGGCTGGTTTTCATACCGCATGACCTGTTGCAACGACTTAAATAATCTTGGATTAGCAAGTGCATCCGCGCCTTTTCTGGTCAGATAGTACCCCACGAAAATCGTGCCTGGGCCTACGCCCGAAAATGCACTCGCACCCGCCAATGGGACAAACGCTTTGAGGACCGATTTAAACCCGCCTAATGTGGCGCGTCTTGCGATGAAGGTTGAAATATCGGGAACGCCTTGTTGCAATGCGCGTTCCGCCAATTCCCCGAATCTCTTAATATCGGTTAGGTTTGCTTTACTGCCACGCATCACTTCTTTAGTAGCCTTGGCGTTATCCTTGAAACCACCTTTAAAAAGTTCGAGCGTTGTTTGTGCTTCTGAACTGTTTGGGTTAGAAACTCCCAATTTTTTGAAAAAGGCGTTTTTGTCAAACCCGTCTTTCCCGATGTTACGCATTCCATCTGCCAACGCCTCATCTATTTTTGTACGTTGCGCCGCCTTAAATATTTCTATAGACCTTTCTGGGCCTAAAATGCGTCTTAAATTCCTGATCCGCATAGGGGAGTCAGTAGAAATAACAGCCTTATAAAGTTCGTCAGCTTCAAGCGAACCAGGCTCCGCAAAACCCGCTTTGAATGATTTTTTGTCTACTCGCCCGAAACGTTTTGCTGTAGCTGTTTCAAAGTTTTTCTTCATGTTTCTGGTAAAGTAATTGTCCGCCGCTTTAAATGCTTTGCCAACCTCAACATCGCCAGTTGTACGCATGGCAACCTCAATCGATTCTTTTAAGGCAAGGGCTTCGGTCATAAAACTGTTGTTACCCGATTTTTTGCCCGCGTTTATAACGGAATCTAGCCTACCCGCCAGAGCGTCAAGCTGACGAATATTTTGCGTTCTATCAAGTTTACCCATATCGGAAACAAGTTCTAAAAAATCCTTTGTAGAATCTTGCTGCCCTTTTACGGAACGTTTCATTGTCCGCGCCCGTTGTTTGGTTGGGCCAAATGCGGGGCTTTTTACACTGCTAAGTGAAGCTATAGGGCTTCCAGGTATTTCTATGTCCTTGAACCCATACCGCATAGGTTGAGCCTCTACCGCTTTCGCTTTTGTGGAACGGGCTAACGTGACAATCTCTGAAGCATCAAATTTGGCTTTGTTTTTATCCGCCAAATTTAGGGCAATGTCATAGAGTGCGTTTGTCCTGTCTCTAAACTGTTTAAACGACTTCTTCCCCGCGCCCATCATGTTCACGCCCTGTTTAGCCAAACTGACAATGGGGCCGACTCTAGTAAAAAGGGAATTGCTTACTCTATCAATCGCTCCCTTTCTTGCCGCTTGAGCCATTTTAAAAGACTCCCCAATTATAGGAAATCTACCTAATACATTGGCGGATTCGCGGACAAGCCCATATCGGGATATTTCGGGGATACCTAGCTTCACGCCTTGGGCTGCTGCATCTATGGCAATGTCTTTTTCTTTCCGCCCTACGCCAAGGCCAAGGTCAAGCAAGGCGTTGCCCGCTCCGCGTACAAGAGGTCCTAGAGACTGCCCAGCCGCCCCAAAGCCAGCTTCATAAATGGCCTCTTTCGTTGCCCTTTTTGTTCTTTCATCTAAGTTTGGTATTCTGTAGTCTTGCAAAGCCCCTACATTGAACAAGTTTTTCTGTGCGTCCACTAAAGCATCGGACCCATATGATCCAGCCATTGCGCCTAAAACTCCACCGCCAAGAATACCAAAGGGGCCAGCGGGCGCACCCGCCATTGCACCCGCCGTTGCCCCTGTCATAATCGCGGCCCCCCTAGAGCCAGATAAAGGATCGTATGCGGGGGCTGTTGGATCTGGCAATGGCGTTAATCCTGGGACCATTCCAGCAAGGTTTTTAGGCAAGGTTTTATTCATAGCGTCTTGCATATCGCCTAATGTCGGACCGTCTGCTTGACCTTCTATTTCGGGTGATGACTCTAAGCTGGCCTCAAACCGATTTACCTCTGCTTGTATCTCATCATCGGTTGCATCTATCGGGGCTTGCAAATCATATTTGTCACCCGTTTTCGGATTTACAACTTCAATCGTTTGAGTTTCCGTTGCCATTTAACTTACCCTTGCTATTTTTTCGACCAAGTGAACGTCCCGCGAGTCGGGGGAGAAGCAGTAAACCCCGCTGCCGTGTTCCCTTTGTTTATAATTTCTAGGTCTTCTTTTAACCGCCGCTCAATTTCTTGGATGTTTGCGGTTAGCTTTTCGGAGCCCGCCCACTGGCGCAAATTAGTAAGAGCGGTTATCTCTCTTATTTCCGGTGCTGTCGCGGCTCTCTTTTTAGCTCTTTGCCTTAATCTCAACATAGCTTCTTTTAGTTTTTCTGAACGGGAGTCCAAATTGTTGAGAAAAGTTTTGTCCCTCTGACCGCCAACTAAGGCAACGCCAAATTCCGTAAACTTGTTCTCGCCCACAATGTCTTGCAGTATCCCCCCGACATTCACTAAACTTGCTTTGATATCACCAGCAAAACCAACGTTATCCGCATTTTCCTTAACAAGACGGACAATGTTGCCGATTGTCTTAACCTCTGCCTCTGCCGTTCCGACTTCTTGTGTAACTTTAGCCACGTTGCTTTTTTCAGTTTCAGAAGGGCCAGTTTCCCTTGAAGGCATTTGCTGATAGCCTGGGTATTTTTTGGCGATTGCTTCTAGGCTTACAAATTTACCATCTTGTGTATCAAAGACGAATGGGCCTTGTTTAGAATTGAACAAGTTGCCAACTAATTTGCCCTCTGAATAAATTCCTTGATTGGTGCTTTTGAGGCCATTGTTATTTGCTGTTTTATTGATTTGCGCTATTTCGTATTTGTTCAGTCTGTTAAGCGCACCTTCTGATTCTTTAGAGGCTAGTCTTTGATCTTGCAATAAGGATTGGTTTTCTAGCTTTTGGTTTTGGAGTTTTGCTTGATTGTCAAATCTGTCTTCTTGCATTTGGAAGCTGTTTAAATTCTTAAGCGCGTTTTGCTCTGCTTGGCTAGTAAGTCGATTGTCTTGCATTAACAACTTGTTGCCAAATAGGTTTGATTGTAATTTTTCTTTGTTACCAAATTTCAAATTTTCTAAGCCGACATTAAATTTATTTTTTAATTTTAGTTCCTCTGTTTTAGCGTTTAATTTGCGTGTTAATGATTTTTGCCCCGCCGTTAAATTATTTTCTGCAATAGTGAGTTTAGTTTCATTGGATTGGTCAGCAATTTTTTCGCTGGAACCTAATCGCTTATCAAGTAACATTGCGGTTTGTTGATACCCACGCTGTTCCTTCTCTTCGCTACGCGCATTGTCGTATAACACCCTAGCCCGTTTTGATGCGTTAGGAGCCTTGGAGTGTTTAGCAAGGAAAGTGGCTAATTGTTGGCTGCCCACTTTGGGCTGGATCGTCATGCTTTCCCCTGTGCCTGGTTCGCCCACGACTGTCGGCTCAAACAAAGCCGCTAAATCTTTCTGCGCTGCCGATTCAGCCCTCATGTCCCCAATATCGCCAAGTGCCTTGCCAAGCGCGGATAACCCTTGACCCAAGCTATTATCAGGTGGGCGCACGATTGCGCCAGGTGCAGACATGCGAACAGCTTGGCCTTTTGGCATAGACTCAAACAACGCCTTGTTCTTTGCCGCCTTTATAGCCGCTGGTCCCCCGCCACCAAGCAAACCTTGGATAACTGGATTTCCGATTAACCCTTGCCTAATGACTGCCATTCTCAACCACCTTATCCATCAAGAATTTCACAAAGCCTTTTATGCGTGGCTTGTCTTTGATAAACTTGGCGAAACGCTCACCATATTTAACGTATAGTTTAGCAAGTGGAGCGGGAGCCTTATCGAATAGCCACCCTCTAAAGATTAACCAGCGGAAACTGTTAACGCCGTAAACTTCCCTTGCTACCCAGCAAGGCGGAACAGGAACGCCCGTTCCTAAAGAAAAGCCAATTTTGCCCAGACCACCAAGCAGTCCACCGATGCCGCCCAATGCTCCGCCAAATGTACCGCCTGACTGAACAGGTTGCCGCGATACAGAGCCCATCGGAGTCTGCCCGATTGCCGATTGCCTGATTGACAAGTTGGACAAAGGCGCGTTGATTTGGTCGAGGAAGTCCGAATAGCGCAGATCATTCAACGCTTGGCGCAATCCTTGGGTCTGTTGCCCAACGCCACTTAACGCGCCCGCAAATTGACTTCCCATGTTCAAGTCAGCCTGTGCCTGATCGGTAAATTGCCTACCCGCGCCCATCAATTGACCCGTTGCTGCCTGTCCAAGTTGAGCGGCATTGTTGAAGTTCTGGGATCGCATTTGATTGCTGATCTGCCCAACGGTGTCTAAGTAGTTCGCATTGTTTTGCGCCTCAATGAGTTCTGCCCGTGACCCGCCAAAAGGGTTTCTAAGCCTTGCTTGCTCATTGATTAAATCGCGCTCATCCCGAACATCATCCACCATGCCTGATATGACATCTTGCTCATACGGGTTTGTATAGTTTGCCATAAGCGTTGAGGGATCGGTAATCGAATTAACCCCCGCTGTAGTAGCCGCTGTTCCCGCTCTTGCTGTTGGCTGGAATTGACTGCCAAGCCCGCGAACCACGCCAAAAGCGGCATTCTGATCGGGGCTAAACGGTGCAATCCGTTCCGCTGGCGATCCATCTGGGTTCGTGTAATCGATCCGTCCACGGTTAGCAATTGTTCCCGCCAAGGCAAGGTTTTCGTCAACGAAATCTTTGTACCGTTGAGGGATGTCGGTGCTTGAGACTGCCATCCCATCGCCTGATGATTTACCCATTATAATGTCCTTTCGAGCATAACGTAATTCTGTTCATAAGTGTCTTTCAGTTTTCTAAGCCAGCCCTTGCGTCCGACTATCGTTATAGATATGCACCCGCCCCCTTTTGCCCATGCCTCGACATCAGGGAGCATATCATTAACCAGTTCATCCATTTCCCCAGCAGCAAGCCAAATCCTAGCCCGTTTGCCTGTCGGATAATCGTTGATCTCCGTGACAATGACCGATTTCTCACCGCACCAGAGTTGCGCCTTGTCTTTCATTAACTGGCACTCAACGTCATCGAGTGTGTGGGTGTCCTGGTATTTTAGTGCTTTTTCAATCAACGGTGCCGCACGTTTAAACGCTTTTTCAGATCGCATTAATCATTCAACTCGTTCGCTGTTTCACCTTGACAACATTCGTCTATGTTTTTGCCGCAAGCACCGCATTGCAAATGACCGTGGACATAATGCGGAGTGCTAGACTTGTTCATCACTCTCCCGCAAATCCCGCAAACTTTTGGCTCGATATTGACCACAGGCAGAATGCTAATCACCGCGTTCGTTGCGTTGGCACAACGTCAAAAAGTATCTTGCCTAGCCGTCCATCCGTAGGGCTACTGTTCCAATCATATCGGATAGCAATTTGCCGTGCGGATATACGGGTATCAACTTTCTCCGTAGTCGCGTTTATTGCGCCAAGGTCTGTCGTTGTAACATTGGTAGCTTGAGGCCACTCTTTAGACTTTACCGAAACATTAACTCCGCCTGATAAGCCTTGGAAATCAGGCGTATATCTTTTGATAAACGAATGCGTGTGACCGTCTTGTAAGTCCATAAATCCAGATTCAAGAAAGGCCGTGAATGCTTCCCCGTTTGCCGTACTGCCACGCTCTTGTATTTTCAGCGTTCCGTCTGAATACGCGGCTATCGGGTTTGACTCTACCCCTCTTTCTGCCCAGGCGGTAATCGGGCTTGTCCCTAGATACCAGATTAGTTCCGCAAAATTTAACGTCAAATATCTCGCGCACTCGTTTGTCTCGTCTGTCGGATACCACCAAGTTACCTCGTTGTATGTGTCATTTGTTCCAGCGTTAATGAGTGCTTCCTGACCTTCCGCCAAACCATCAAAGAAGAAGTCCCGCATCGGGCATGAAATCGTGGTTGGCGCACCGCCATTGTAAAGCATAAATTCCCGACTGGATGACAACCAGTAGATCGTGGAGTTACCCGCTCTCGCCCATGCGTTCTTGGACAGGAGCCCCGCCCCTACCGCCAACAATGTCGGACGATAAACCGTCTCAACTTCTGGAACATATTGTATCTGGTAACAAGCCGTGTCAGTCCAGATCAACGACACAAAGGACATAGGTGCTGCACCGACTATATGGTTGCCCTCTGATAACAGAAAATCACCTGATGAGTTCGTTTGTTTCGGGGTCCAGAAGAATTGCACGTTTGCGCCAGTGACATCGGATAACCCGCTGTCGATTGCCGCCCACTGGACCCTGAGAGGATTGGTTGTACCCGCCGAACTTGTGTTATTAGTCGGGTTGTAAATATTGTTTGCCCCGCCAAGCGCGACTATAAAGTTTTCGGGCGTTGTAAAGAAAGTTAGCGGGCTAGGACAATCGGTTGCGCTGTCACTGACCCGCGTTGCCCTTTGGCTTGGAACATTTGCCCATGTGAATATTGGGCTCCCTAAAAAGTTAGCAACCATTTGACCCTGGAAATGGCTAATTGACCATACCCGCGCATTAAACTGGCTCTCACTTGATGGCGTTGAATAATAGCCTTCGGAATATGCACCAGAACCATATCCCTGTCCCGCCGTGCTTGTCTCGTTTCCAGAACTATACGGATAATGATAATCGGTAGAACCACCCGCCCCCGATACTGTGGCGTTTGCATTGCTTCCGAATGTTACGCTATACGTGTTTGCGTCTGTCACGGTGATTTGATAGCCAACTTCTGTGACGAAATTGGTTGAGCCGCTATACGCCGCATCCGATGTTGCTTTTGTTGCGGATGCAATTAAAAGCTGGTCATCGTTCACCTTATATACAGTGTGCGTTTTGTTTATTTCGCTTGCGGGAATACCACCAAAACCAGATGCCCCTGATAGCGTCATCAAATCGCCTGTGTTCATGCCGTGGGATGAAAGCGTTACGACTAAAGAAGTTGAGTTTGCAGAAACCGTTATGTCCGAAATAGTCCCAGACAGACCAAGACTTATCCCGCCAATAGCGGCATCGTTTCGCAAATAAACACGGTTGCCAGTAAATAAACCGTGCGTTGTATGCGTTACAGTTACAACCGCGCTACCCGATGTTGTCGCTAGCGCATTGCTCAACGCGCCGTTTATACGGATTGGCGTAATATCGTGCAACGCTGAATTAACAAAAGCATAGAGGCGTGTATGCGTCCCAATCCCGATAACTTTAATCCCGTCTAGCGTTTCGTAAACGTGCATCTTGCGGGCTTTGCCCTCGAACGTGTCTTCGGTCAAATCTTCATAGCCGCCAATCACTTCGGGCATGGAGCGATTGCCAACTTTGCGAAACCTGATTTTGTCGGAGTCTACCCATCGGTTCTCCGCAAGCAATCGCGTATTATCCTTGATGATGCCAGGAGCGATTTTCAGTTCCACAGTTGCCATGTTTTAACTCGTAAAAATAATGGGGAAAGCACCAGCGGCATAATTAGCGTTTGGGTACATGGATAATTCTGGCGCATTATACCCACCCGTTTGTGGGGTAGATTGTGTCGCTGGACCTGGAACTTGCCCCGCATAGAACGGGTTTGTGTTTTGCAGTAACCCGCCGAAATTACCGATTGAATTTGCATAACGGTTTACATCGCCAACAAAGTCATAGCCTGGAAGCTGACCAGGCAACGGAGCGTTTAAGTTCATCGGTGCGGGCATTACATTTGGCGCGGTATTTGTCCCAGTTCCGCCTGTGGATTGGTTTGGATCAGGCTGGACAACAACGGGGTTAAAAGGCTGGGTCTGGACAGGCATCGTGTTTGCGGGTTGTTCCCCGCCAAAACTAGAAAGAGGCAGTCCAAAACCCTCGCGCCCTTCGGCTTGGCCTGGGCCAGCAAAATGCTCCGCAGCAATTTGTTGCGTCCTTGCGCCAAAGTCTGCGCCTGAGGCTATTCCTTCCGCTGCCGCTGTTTTTGATGCGTGTTCGAGAACATCTGGGTTTGCTTGCATATATTTTTGAGCGGGAGTTAGCGAGTTAGCTAGAGCGGACCCAGGACCAACTTGCGCGGCGGCGGCGTTTTGCTGCGCTATATATTGCTGGAAAACCGAACCTGGAGAAACGTCAACAACGCCATCAGGACCAGCGGCATAGGCTTGCTCTACTGTAATCATGCGCGTTACTCCGATCCCTCAACTGGGTCTTCAAAATATACAGACCAAAGAGTTTGCTTTGCACGATTGCAAAATTCTATTATTTGATTTTCGTTTAAAAACGGACGCAATGTTTCTGGATTAAACGGTGGAAGGTTTAAACGGAAAGCATTAGTGCTTGTCTCGCCTTCCTCTACGATTGTTTTAAGAATGTTAGTCGATGCCATATTATCAGCTATCGTGTTCACCATTTCATACTCAACTTCGTTAACTATTACATTAGGCATCGCTTTCAACTCCCACAACTCTTACTCTGTAGTTTGTGCTTGGCCCTGAGTACAACATATCGCCATCATTCAATGTTAAAATTGCATCTGCTGTACTGCCTGTTGTGCTTCCGTGATAAGGAGGCCACTGAGATTGTGCAAAATTGTTCTGATTTGATCCAGAAACGTATGAACCCCCTTTTGAAACGACATACCCCTCAACGGCGTTTGTCCCCCAAAAATTTCCGACAAATTTTCTCCCAGTTGGAACGGTATACAAAAGTGTCCCAGAATTTCCGTAGAACATAACTGCTATTGTTTTATCAGGAGCAGAGGCTACGGATACTGCCCCTGCTATTGGTGGCACGTCATCAATTGGTGTTAACATTTTTTTTACCTTTCTATTGATCCGACAAAATACCCGTCACACGTATTTTAAGGCTTGGCGCTTGTGTATACTCACGACTGGCAATTACAGTTGCGCTTGGACTTACATCACCAAACCAAAACGAGCCATTTGACGTTGTATTCGCTTCCGCATCAGTTAAGCCTGTTGTAATCTTTGTCTCAGTTTTATCCGTCAAATTTATTTTATACAGATGTCTAGGACTGGCGCTTGTCACGGCATAAAAATCAAGGCCATCAAAACGTTTTTGATAATTGTCATTAACTGTCCAATTGGATGATTGACTGCTTATCGTACCAAAATTTACATAAGCGACATTACCTGAATAACTGGCAAACCAATCAGAATGGATGCCTACCTCGTCATTAGATTGCGTGGCGACATTCATAAGTCCACTTCCTGAGTCTTGTGGGTTTTGATTGAGCAGTGTTGCGTCAGGAGTTGCGTCATATTCGGCTTTTGTCCAAGTAAATACAAAGTAATATTGTTGAAAACCTGCGTAGAGTAAGTATCGACCTTTTATGGCATCGTAGGTCAAAGTAATAGAAGTAGTTGCGCTGGACTGATTCTGGATTGTAGTAAAGAATGCATAGATGATATTCCACGTAGCACTTGCGTTATTACCAAATGGGTCTGTGCCAGAGGTAATATTCTGGTAACCAAAATTTACCCATTTAACATGTTGATTAGCACTGGTACTATTGTTGGTCAGTGTACCTGATGGTAATTCAACCATGTTGACGCGAGTGCTACCTTGGAAGGATTGAATTAAAAATCTTTGGTTTGTTCTTTTGTCGTAAAAAAACGTAGATCTTCTATTATCCATTGAACTCATATTGTAATTTGGATGAGTAGAAATGTTGATGTACCCATGATAAAAATTATCACCTACAGCACCGCCCATTGTGTTGGCTGCTGCTAAATTGGTTGTGCTTTCGTCAAGATCATAATAAAATACTTTAGTAGAATCGGTCCTCCCCCACCAAAAAATGTATCTCCCACCATCCCAGTGTGGCGCGGCATGAAAATTTTCGTAGTAACCATAATTTACACCGCTGTCGGCGTTGTGAACTTCAAATCCCGTAGTGGATGAGGTGTCGTTTTTTACCAATACTTTTAAATTTACGCCATTTGCATTTGAATAATAAAAAGAATAATTACTGGGATAATTTAATTGTGCCATTTGTGGGGAAGCATACGTTGTCGACGTTTTATCGACTGTGGTTCGAGTAACTAAACCATTTTCCGTAAGTCCATTTACACTTGGAGTAGTAATTACGCGCCATTTCGCAGGTCTTGTATCCCCAAAGCTTTCTGTTGCCATTTGGATGTGCTGATCACCAAAAAGGATGGTTTTAGCTTCAGGTCGTATTGTCAAAGTTGAAGAAGCGTCCATAATTGCTGATCCGCTCAATCCAACCCTATTCGCTTTAGCCACAGTTCCTAACGAGGTGAATTGCCCAGAAGCCAATCCGGCAGTCAAGCCAACGGTTGCAGTAGCTGAGATTGCATTGGCGTTAAACCCTTGCGTCGCCTCAATGCTCTTTATAACGTAATGCGTAGACGCATCTGTCGTTAACACATTTGCGGCACTCCCTGCCTGTAGCTCACTGGTCGTGAAGACCTTCATCGCCAATTGTTTGACCTGATCTGCCATTTTATTCTCCTATGCGAATTTCATTTGAGTTGCCACAGAGCCGCCAGCGGAAGGGGTTGACCAAGCCAACACACCGTTTCCAGCAACATCGGTTAGCACTTGCCCAGCCGCGCCAGTTGTCGCCGGAAGCTGTAATGTTAGATTTCCTGAATACTGGGCATGGGGGGCTGATTTGAGACTTGTGAAATGGGCATTCCCAGTTTCGCAGTACAATCGTAGCTCGCTCTGCGAACCCGTGTTTTTTATGCCTAATACGCCACTGCTAATTGAGTGCGAACCCATATCCAAATCAGCCCCAAGCTGAGGACTGCTGTCTTCACTAATCTGAGTGATTACACCGCCAAGATTGGTTCTGGCGGTTGCGGCGTTGTTGAGGTCTGACAGGTTGTTGGTTACTTGCAAGAACGAGCCAGCTGTTACAGCTACATCTTGCCAAGTCGATCCCGTGTATACCCGCATGGTATCCGTGTCCGTTCGAAACCGAATGTCCCCTTCAGTAACGGTTCCCGTACCGTCACCCCTCGTTGAGATGTCCCCGTTCCCCGATGAGTACTGTTTTGCATACGCCGTAACAGAAGTTGATACACCCGCCGTTGTCGTTATATCTGCACTTATCGGAGCCAATGTATTCATATTGGAAACATTTTGAGTCGTTCCCAGTAAAGCTTGATTTGCTACGTTTTGGGTTGTGCCTAATAACGCCATCGCTGCTACGTTTGCACTTGTTCCTAGCAAGGCTTGTATAGCAATATTTGCTGATGTTCCGATTAACGCTTGAGCATTAATATTTGCCGTTGTGCCAATTAAAGCTTGGGCTGCTATATTTGCACTTGTTCCAATTAAGCCCTGCGCTGTTACATTTGCACTAGTACCAAGTAACGCTTGGGCTGCTATATTTGCCGATGTTCCAATTAAGGCTTGGGCAGTTATATTTGCATTTGTACCAATCAACGCTTGGGCAGCCACGTTTGCACTCGTTCCAATCAATGCTTGGGCAGCAATGTTTGCCGTTGTCCCTAACAATGCCTGTATAGCAATATTTGCGCTTGTGCCTATTAGAGCCTGGGAAGCTATATTCGCTGTTGTTCCAATTAATGCTTGAGCAGTGACGTTTGCAGATGTTCCTAGCAAAGCTTGATTGGCTACGTTTGCAGTTGTCCCCAATAAGGCTTGAGCAGCTACGTTAGCCGTTGTTCCCAATCTTCCTATTTCTGCCGTTTGCCCTGCCAACGTGTTGACGTTTGCTATATCCCCTGCCACCGTATTTACTGAGGCAATCGCGTTTGCGACCGTTGCCACGTTTGTCCCGTCTGGCAACGTAAGCATCGAAACGGTTGTGCCGTTTGTCGTTAACAATCCATAGAACGTGTTAGCTAGGGTTGCAGTGTTTGAACCGTTGTCAAATGTTAGCGTTTGCCCCGTGGCATTCTCAATGATCCACCAGTTCTGTGTGGCGGGAATAGTAATAGTAGCGGCAAAGTTGCCAGTAAATTTAAACTGGCGAAACCGTATATCGTTTGTTGTGTAGTTTGTTGAGGTAAGCGTGTAAGCCGTGCCTGTCAGCGTAATCTCGTTTACGCCGTGCAACGCCTCGTCCATTACATCGAACAGGCCGTTTAAACCGCTTGTCAAACCCCAGGTGTTTAAACCTTCGCCAAGTGCTTGCTTTTTATATTTACCGCGTGTGGTGGGTGATGCCATTTTTAACTCACAATCGCTCTGTCGGTTGTTCTGCGCCAATTCGTGCCATCGCTGAATGCGATAACCGA
>Ga0213862_10000869_pt1 | contig 12716 bp, 8 predicted proteins | sample PICome_7_FD_160092 | JGI IMG/M metagenome (GOLD analysis project Ga0213862, IMG submission 160092) | Coastal seawater microbial communities near Pivers Island, North Carolina, United States - PICO266 | ecosystem: Environmental > Aquatic > Marine > Coastal | place: USA: North Carolina | collected... | reverse complement strand
GATCTGGCGCGTGTTGGAGGAGTCGAAGACGATCAGCGGGCCGAAGCTGTCCAAGCCGGAGCCCAGCGGGGACGAAGCGAGTTTAGGTTAGGAACAATAACACGAGGGTATCTCCATCACATGACCCTCGCGGGGCTCTGGCTACCCTGCAGGCTACCGCTGTTCTGCTCCCGGATTTCGGTACCCATGGGCGCACCCTGCGACGCCAGCGACTCACGTGAGAGCTGCCTGCTGTGGTGCGCGCTGTGCGACGTCATCTCGATCGACGGCGATCGACGACCCACGGGCGCCCTCAGCGATTCCCGCGGCTCTCGATCCCCCCTGCGACTCTGACTCGTCAGCGGCTGCGTGGACAGCGGATCCTCCAAGTCCGGCCGTTCCCTCTTCGCCCTCTGCCACCTGTTGGATCTCACCCACGCACCAGCCCCGCACAGAACCACCAGCACGATCGCGAGCCACGACGTCGCGCTCTTACCCGCGTGGTGCGACAGGTGCTCGATCCCGTCGTCTCCGTCCACCGCGGGGCTCGCGTCCACAGACGCGTACCCGACGCGGTCCATCCACGGAAAGTCGGAGTTTATGTACGACACTCCCCCAGAGTACAGCGCGCTTTCACTCGGTCCGTCGCACACCCACCCGCCGTCCCTGTGCAGGTCACACGCGCCCTCCATCTCACCGTACCCCGCGAACCACGCGTCCACCGCGGCTTCGCCTTCGACGACTTTCGCGAAGGCGGCGAATCCCTTAGCGTCGAGCCTCTCCGTGTTGTCCGCGAGGTTTATGAAGAGCTCCGCGGTCCTGTTCGTGGCCATGCCTGAGGCTGCGTCATAGCTCGCGCTGTAGGAGATCCAGTGCTTGGCGTTGCCCATGCTGGACGCGTGCTTGGTTTCATCCGGGATGACGGCGCCGGGGGAATCGTTTCTCCAGTCGTATATTGCGGACACGGTGGGATCGGCCGCGACGCCGAACTGCGCGACGAAGCCCGGGAGGATGCGGTAGAGCGGCGACGCGTCGTAGTATCCGAGCCGCGCGAGGTTGTAGAGCCTGTCGGCGCCCTGGGGCGCGAGGTCGCGCCACGCTCGGACCCGGACGTCCCCAGTCGTCGTGTGGAACACGACGTCGAAGACTTTCGGGGAGGTTCGCTTCATCTCAGTGCCGTCCGCGTCGCACAGCTGTGATCCCGGGCACGTCGGTGGGGTGGGCCACGCGCTCTGATCGACGCTGGGTGGGGGTAAGGGCGGGTGCGGGGGCGGGGGCGAGGGTGCGGACATGGCCCCGAGCCCCGACTCGCACGTCTCCCCGTCCGCGGTGCGCGCAATTGGAGGGACTTTTGTCGTCCGCAAAGCGGTCCCTCGTGCCCTTTCGTCGATCGCGCGGTCGAGCGACTGCGGGTGCGGGGTCGAGGCTAATACGGATCGATCCCTCGGGAGGATTCGAACGGCTTTGGTTCGGAATCCTCTCCTCTACCCGAGCGCGTCTTCAAACCCTGCCGTGGCCGCGACGCCCGGGCCACACTGCGGGGCGCAATTATATCCGACTCTTTTTCCCGTCCGATGCTTTCCCGCTGCAAAACGCCCGACTGGAGGACCGTTGCATTGGTTGTGTCGGAGTTGACGACGCCACAAGGCGGGGGCGACATGGCACGCGTCGAGGCCGGCCGCGACGACCGCGCGGCGTCCCTCGCCGACGCGGCGGCGTCCAAGTGCCGCGCCGCCGCCGACGCCGTGCGCGATACCCTGGCGAACGCGCACCGCGAGTTCACCACTCGCGCCACCCTCGACGAGCAGTTGGTCAGCGCGGCGACGGATGCTTTCGACGGGAGGATGGCGCGGTTAACGCACAGCTGTGTCGGCACCCTCGGCACCCTCATGGACGCAACGGAGGCGCAGCTGCTGAAGCGTAACCACGGCAAGTCTCTCTCGAACCTCCTCGCGTTCCTCCACGCCACCGCCGTGGCGCGAAGCAGGCTCGCGCGAGATGCCGGGCACGGCACCTTTGGGATGAGCGGCGTGGACGGGGATGGGGACCCGGAGGCGGCGCTCGCGCTCATGCTGCTGCTCCCTCGCGCGGAGAACGCGCGCGTGGCGCTGGTGAACCACTACCGCGACGACCTCACGCGATGCATCGAGACACCGGGGACTGGACACGACCCACGGACGGCACTCGCCACCGGCGCGCTCTACTGGCTAGGACGGCCAATCTCGTCAAACGGCGCCCAATCCGCCGCGCCGCACGCGCCCTCCTTCGATGAAATCGAGCGCATCCTAGCCCCGCACGTCACGCGCGCGGTCACGAAGGCATCCCGCGATGCGTCCAAACGCCAAGGCGCCACCCACACGGACACGACACGCGCGGCGTTGGACGCGATCGTCGACGCCGCGAACTCGCAGCTGCCGCGGCTCGCATCGCTGCCAACGCACCTCACCGGCGAAGTCATCGCGCGGCTCTACGCCCGTCCCGCCGCCAAGTGCGTCGGGGACGTCCTGGACGGGATACTGGACACGATGGCACACCACCCGCGAAATACGAATACTAACGGGTATTGGGAGGCGTGCGTGTACGGCGTGGTGGAGTGGGGCGAAACGCGAGCGCTCGTCGACGAGTTCGTCGAGACTTTATTGCCCAAAGCCGTCAACGCCGCGGCGGTCGCGAACACTTGGTCGCCGACGCTGGCGCTCCGCGACGCGCCCAGTGGACACGCGCGACTCACTCTCAACGCCGTGTTCAACAAGCGTCGCGAGGCGTATGAACTGACGTTGAGAAGAGTCGCGTTCCCGTCGGCGGCGGCGATCAAGTCGAGCGATACAAAACTTAAAGCCGCCGCCGCCGAGTTGCGCGGCGGGACCTCGATAGGGAGTGATTCAGTCTGCGTGGCGGCGCTTCGTGAGGCGTCAGGGGTGGTCACGGCGATCGGGAGGTGTCCGGTGAAGGCTGTTGGGGGAGGCGCGGTGCTGGAACGCGCCGCGGGGGTCACGGCGACGTGCGTGGGTTGCCTCGCCGCGGTTGCTCGGGTGATTGAATCCGCGTTGAATGATGAATCCGCGCTGACCGAGGGCGGGTCAGACGGGTCAGACGAGGGGTCCATGATGGTTCCAGCTCCTACGCCGGGTACGCTCGCATTCGAGCCCGCGTGGAGCGCGATGAGTGCCGCGGTCAAAGCACGCGGGCTCGCGCGTAAGTGCGAAAAGATGGTCCTTGAAGGGTGCCCTGCGGGTGACGGCGTCGGGTCGGTCCCGGGATCACAGCTGTGCCACGAGAAAGCTGTGCTCGCCGCGAGGACGGCTGGGGCGCTGGTACGTACGCTCGATGGACTCGCGGGCGCCGCGGAGGCTCGCGCCATCCGCGCGTTACTCCGGCCGACGACGCTCGCGCTGGAAGGCGCGGCGGCGCAGACGTGGGCGTCGCATAGGAAGCCGGAGTCCATGCCGAAGGAGCCCAAGTGGTCGCCGCACGTGACGTCATGGACCCACACGCTCGCCCGCGCGGTGGACCGACTGGCGACGGCGAGGTCCAAATCAGGCATCGTAGACGCGATGATTCGTGCCATGACCACACTCGCCGCGGCTGAGGTTGCGGGCGTGTACCTCCGCTTGACGCCGTCGCGAGCGTGGAGGGATAGGTTCGCGTGGGACACCCGAGCCTTCGCCGCTGCGGTGTACCTAGCGGAAGCATCGGTGCGTGAGGACGTCGCGGCGGTCGACGACGATAACAACAGGCGCGCGGCGATCGCCAAGGCGCTGGTGACGCGCGCGGCGTTGCTCCGCGCGGATACCTCGCGGTTAAGTGACGTCATTCCGGAGGTTGCTACGTACGTGGGGCTGGGCATGGCGAATGTCGTCGCCGCGCGGGTAGGGAGGAGTGACGCGAACCCAGTATCGGCCGGGCACCCGTGGGGCCCTGGGCCGTCTCCGGAGGAGCTGTGGGAACGTGGGGTGGACGACGACGGGATTGGGGACGGCCAATCGGGCGACGACGCGTGGCGTTGGCTGCCGAAGGAAGCCCTCGACCCGTGGCCGACGACGGACGAGGGGTTGGCGGACCTCACGCGGGCGTGGGCTGAAGTGGAGGCGGAGCTGGTGAGGACCGCGCCGGTGGGTGCCGTGCACTCGGCGCTGTGGCGGCGAAGCGAGCTGTTAGACGACGACAGGACGCCGCTGGATGAGACGGAGGCGGCGGGTAGGGAGGCCATGCGGGCGGAGATCGAGCGGCACAGGGGCGCGGGGACGCGCGCGGTGGAGGTGGATGAGGACGCCGGCGGCTTCGGCGGTTGGGGCGACGGGATCGAGTACTACTGAGATTGAGTATTGATTGTTCATCACGCGTCTGCCTTGTTCATCGCTTGAGTGAGGAGGTCGACGAACTGTACGGGATACGTGCGAGGGCGCCAAAGAAACACACAGCCTTGGCTGCCAAGAAAAATTGCTACGTTCGCTACTTCTTGCACTCCTTGCACTGAGTGCGCCGACGACCGTGCTCGCATATTGATCCCCCACCGCACTCCTTGCACTGATGGCGCAGACGACCATGCTCGCAGATTTGTGACCCACCGCACTCCTTGCACCTAGTGCGCTCACGACCGTGCTCGCAGATTGATCCCCCACCGCACTCCTTGCACGTGGAGCGTACACGACCGTGCTCGCAGATTTGTGACCCACCGCACTCCTTGCACGTAATGCGTATACGACCGTGCTCGCAGATTGATGCACCACCGCACTCCTTGCACTGATGGCGCAGACGACCGTGCTCGCAGATTCCAGACCCACCGCACTCCTTGCACTGAGAGCGCCGAAGACGACCGTGCGGACAAGCACCGCACACCTTGCACGCCGAGCGCCTCTTCACCCCGTGCTCGCATGGCCCCTTCGTCGGAGGGGCTCTCTTCCGCTTCGCGCCCTTCCCCTCGGAAGGCGTCTTTTCGTCTTCCGCATTTATCCCATCGTCGTCAGCGGGAGGCTCCACCTTGACATCGGGGACATCGTCGTCGGGCACTTCCTCCTTGACGGGTTCGATATGCTTGATCAACCAGTGTGGGCGCCAGATGGTGGTCATGGTGGCGGCGATACAACTGCGCGGGTGAACAGTGACGGAAAGTTCGAGAAATATCGACCCGCCTTGGATGTGACGTTGGTGGCGCTTGCTGTGAGGCGAAACTGAAAACCTTTTCCAGGCGGGTCGCCGGGGCACAACTGGTCGGCGCGGACGGCATGGCTCGCGACGATTACCGCGACCGCGACAGGTCCCGCGACCGCGACAGGCCCCGCGACGATCGGAGGGACGATAGGCGTCGCGATGACCGCGGCAGGAGGGACTCGCGCGGCGCTGACAACAACGATCGACGCAATCCGAGGGGCGTCTCCAGGGATCACCACCGACAGGCGCGCGACAGGGACCGCGACAGGCGCGCGGACGAGGACATGAACCGCGATCGACGCGGTGCCGACGACCGCGCGGGTAAGCCGCCCTCGCAAGGCGACGCGTCAGCGCCGGAGAAGAAGGCCGAGGTACGTCTCCGTCCACCCCGACGCGTTCGCACATCATCATTCTTCGGCACCTCGACGACAACCCTAGCTAGATTCCTCACGCCTCATCCCTCACGCCGCGCGCTGACTCCCACACCCACCCTCTCCCACCCACCCCTCCCACGCAGCCGCTATCTCTCGAGGAGCTCCTCAAGAAGCGCAAGGAGGAAGCCGACGCCAAGGCCAAGCCCACGTTCATGAGCAAGAAGGAACGAGAGGAAGCCGCGTTGAAGCGACTCGCCGATCAACGCGCGGCGCAGGCGGCTAAACGCGACGGCGCCATCAACGGCGTCGACGCCGGTGACTGGGCGCGCGAGCACCGACGCGAGGAGGAGCGTAAGCGCGAGGCTGAGCGCCGCAAGCAACGGGACGAGCGCGCCAAGGAGGCTGAGCTCGCGCAGCTCAAAGAAGCGTACATGGGCGGCGAGAAGGTTAAGAAGAAAGTGGCAAAGGCGTCGGACCGGTTCAAGTTTAAGTTTGACTGGGAACACACCGAGGACACGTCGCGGGATCTCAACCCGCTGTACGATAAGAAGCACGACGCCGCGCTGCTGTTCGGCCGAGGGTTACGCGCGGGGGTGGACCGGCGCGAGCAGAAGAGTTCCAACTCGGCGCACCAGATGAACCTCGTCTCCCGATCCCGCGCCGACGCGGGTGACGCGATGACCAAGGCGGAGGTACGCCGCTGGGACTCCCAACGCAAGGACGAGGACGAGGCGTACGAACGCGCCGAGCGCCGCATGGCGTCCAAGCACTGGAGCGACAAGGCGCTCGGGGAGATGAACGAGCGCGACTGGCGAATCTTCCGCGAAGATTTCAACATCACCACAAAGGGAGGAAGGCTTCCTTTGCCCATGCGCTCGTGGGAGGAGAGCACGATGCCGGTGGACGTCAAGCGCGCGATCGAGAAGGTCGGGTACGCTAAGCCCTCGCCCATCCAGATGGCTTCCATTCCCATCGGCCTTTTAAAGCGCGACGTCATCGGCATCGCGGAGACGGGATCCGGAAAAACGTGCGCCTTCGTGGTGCCCATGCTCGCGTACATTCAGGAGCTGCCGCCGATGACGGACGAGGTGGCGGCGTCCGGGCCGTACGCGCTGGTCATGGCGCCGACGCGCGAGCTCGCGCAGCAGATCGAGGAGGAGACGGTCAAGTTTGCGCAGTTTATGAACTACCGAGTGGCGTCCGTGGTGGGCGGGCAGAGCATCGAGGAGCAGGGGTTCAAACTGCGACGCGGGTGCGAGATTGTCATCGGGACCCCAGGGCGCATCATCGACGTGCTGGAGCGGCGGTACACGGTGCTGCAGCAGTGCAACTACATCGTGCTGGACGAGGCGGATAGGATGATCGACATGGGCTTTGAGCCCCAGGTCAACTCCGTGATGGACTCGATGTCGGCGGAGTCCTTAAAACCCGAGGAGGAGGCTGAGAAAATCGACGAGCAGGGCCTGGATGCTGACCTGGGTACCAAGTACCGCATGACGTACATGTTCTCCGCGACGATGCCCCCGAGCGTGGAGAAGCTGGCGAGGAAATACATGCGCAACCCCGCGGTGGTGAACATCGGAGGCGCGGGGAAAACCTCGGATCTCATCAAGCAAATCGTCCAGTGGACCACGAATAACCAAAAGCCCACGCAGCTGGAGCTGGTGCTGTCGCAGTACCCCGACACCCAGGCGATCATATTCGTCAACACCAAGCGCATCGTGGACCACGTGTCCAACCTGTGTCACAAGATGGGATACAGCGTCGCGGCTATTCACGGCGGGAAGAGCCAGGACCAGCGCGAGGAGTCGTTGCGGGGTTTTAAGCAAGGCGAGTACGACATCCTGGTCGCCACCGACGTCGCCGGACGCGGCATCGACGTCAAGGGCATCGACCTGGTGGTAAACTACGAGATGCCTTTGATCATCGAGAACTACACGCACCGCATCGGGCGCACGGGGCGAGCCGGGCGGCAGGGCACGGCGGTTTCTTTCCTCACGGCCGGGGACACGGACGTGATGTACGAGCTGAAGGAGCTTCTGACGAACAGCGGGAACAGCGTGCCGGGCGAACTGGCGAACAACCAGGCGGCCAAGGTGAAGCCCCTGCGCGACGCCAAGGGCCAGAAGTTGAGCCGCAACGACTTCATGGGCATGCAAGACATCATCCACTAAGTTTCGTACAGAGACTTGCGTCGGTGAGGATAAGAGTAATATGATTAATAACCACGCGCTCGACTCTCTAAGGGAACCACTTGGACTTGTCGTCTCCCACGAGGTACCCCTCCACGCCCTCCGGCGTGTACCCCGGTGCGAACGTCCCTTCCTCTGCAATCTCAACGATCTTATTAGCGGCGCCTGGCGCGAAAGCCGACTCCGCCATCACCCTCGCCACCAGCTCGCGACTCACCTCGCCGGATGCCATGACGTTCCCGGGGGTCGCGATCAGCGCCGTCTTCGGTGGCTCGCCGCGCAAACCCGCCGGCCTCACGATGACGTACTCGACCCCCGACGCCTGCAGGTGCTTCTCGCCCACCAGCTTCTCGTCCAGCACTCCGCCGAAAGCGTTGGTGATCTTAAACCCGGGCGAGTCCGCGGCTCCCATGGCCCGTCCGTCGGTGAGGATGGATGATATGAGGACGACGCGCTTGACGCCCGCGGCTTTAGCCGCGTCGACTATGTGCACGACGCCCTCGTTGTCCACGGCGTGGGCGGCTTGGGACATCTTGAACGGGTTGCCGGGAACGAAGCCGGTGCATACGACGGCGACGTCGGTGTTTTTCATGCGTTCCGCGAGGATGTCCGCGGTGGCGGTGACGTCGAAGTTGGGTAGGAGTGCAACGCCGCCCTTGTCGATGCCGAGCTTTGTGGCCTTCTCCGGGGAGCGGACGGCGGCGGTGATGTCCGCACCGCCGCGTTTGCGTAGCTCGTCGACGACCAGCTGGCCGGTCTGGCCCGTGGCGCCGATGACGAGGATCTTCGGCTTGGACGCGGGGGCGGGCGGCGGGGGCGTGTCGACGTCGTCGGCGAGCGCGATGGACGCGACGGACGCGTTGGAGACGAGCGTGAGCGCGGCGAGGGCGCCGGAGATGGCCTCGCGGCGGCCGGTCGCGCGGACGTCCACGGGCTCGTCATCGGAGGACCTCGCGACGACGACGATCTTCTCGGTGGATTTGCGTCCACGCGCTTCCGCGACACCGCGGACGGCTGAACGAACGGAGCGAGACGCGGGGCGACTCGCGATGGAGACGCGCGCGGTGAGACGCACGGGGGCGACGAGGGAGGTGGACATCGCGGGTCGTATCGTGACCGTGGCGAGTCTCGCGCGGGTATCGACTGTTGTTGTTACGGATAATCGGCCAATCCGACGTGGATTTGCAGATAAAGCTGACGGAATCAAACTTCGGCGGCGACGGCACACGAAGCAGCGCCGGGCACGGATCATCCCAGATCAGCGCACGCGACTTCGACATGTCCGGCATGTCAACCCGCGACCAGGCCGTGGCGGCCCGCAACGCCAGCCGCCAGCTCCAGGTGCGCCCTGCACGAGCCCCGGGCGGCCCGACCACCATCATCACGCCGCCCTAAACCTTTTCCCCTCCCGCGATGATGTTCTCGTCCCTACGCCGTCTCCGATGCCCCCCGATGCTGACCCCGACCCCGATCGCCCCAAATCCCGTTCACACGACAGAACCTCAGCAGCGAGGATCGCGCCGCGCTGCTGTACTCCATCGCCGACGCCCTCGAGGCTAACGAGGACGCCATCTTAGCGGAGAACCGCAAGGACATCGCCGCCGCCGAGGCTGCCGACACCGAGTCGCACCTCCTCAACAGGCTCAAGATGAAACCCGGGAAGATCGCGCAGCTCGCGGCGGGCGCCAGGCAGATCGCCGACATGGAGGAACCCCTCGGCCGCCAGCTCAGCAAGATGAAGGTCGCCGACGGACTCACCCTCGAGCAAGTCACCGCGCCACTCGGCGTCCTCCTCATCATCTTCGAATCCAGGCCCGACGCGCTGCCCCAGATCGCCTCCCTCGCCATCCGATCCGGCAACGGACTCCTCCTCAAGGGCGGCAAAGAAGCCGCGAAGACCAACGCCATCCTCCACAAGATCATCGTCGACTGCATGCCAGCCTACGGCGTCGCGCGCGAGTGCATCGTCCTCGTGGAAGGCCGCGAAGCCGTCGCGGACATCCTCGGGCTTCACGACGTCGTCGACCTCGTCATCCCCCGCGGCAGCAACAGCCTCGTGTCGTACATCAGCAACAACACCAAGATCCCCGTGCTCGGCCACGCGGACGGCGTGTGCCACATGTACCTCGACCCTAACGCGGACATCGCGATGGCGGCCAAGCTCGCCGTCGACTCCAAAACCGACTACCCCGCCGCGTGCAACGCCCTGGAGACTTTGTTGGTGCACAAGTCGTTAATCGGTAAAGGTAAAGACGGGTACGAGGCTGTCGCCGCGGCGCTCGTCGCGGCGGGATGTACGCTTCACGGCGGCGCGCGCGCGGAGAAGGCGCTCAAGCTCCCGGCGTGCCCGGCGCCACGGCACGAGTACGGCAACCTCGGCCTGACGATCGAGATTGTCGACGACATGGACCGAGCCATCGACTACATCCACGCCAACGGCAGCGGCCACACCGAGTGCATCATCACAGACGACAAGGCCACCGCGGAGGAGTTCCTGCGAAGAGTGGACAGCGCGTGCGTCTTTCACAACGCGTCCACGCGCTTCTCCGACGGGTTCAGGTTCGGTTTAGGCGCCGAGGTTGGCATCTCCACGAGCCGCATCCACGCGCGGGGGCCCGTGGGCGTGGAGGGACTCTTGACCACCAGGTGGCTGTGCCGCGGCGACGGGCACTTCGTGGAGAAGGACACGGGCGTCAAGTACACGCACACGAAGCTCGCGCTCGACGGGAACTTGGGTTCCAAGATTGCACACGGCCTAGGCTGGGCCGTGGGCATCGCCAACGCGGTACACCTCGGTCTTATGCTGTGGAAGATGTCGAAGAAGTGATCGTGACGCGCGTGACGAATGAATCGCGTGTGGGGAACGAGTATAAGTGTTCGCACCCGAGACGACCGGGGGCGAAACGGACCCGTGTAAGATAGTCTACATCGATGAATGAATGACCAAAGTAATATTACAACTTCAACTTTTGCAACTTTGAGCGGGTGTATCCGAGCCCGCTCTGCACCTCGCGCGACGGAATATTCATCCCGAGGGGGACTAAATGGTGGCGGGGATCTGCACCCCCGCCATCTGCTTCAGGTGGGTCCAGTTCTTCTCGATGATCTCCTTCGACGTGGATATCCTGAAGTCGTACCCGTTCTCCTCCGCCCACCGCTGGATGACGGGCCTCGCCTGGTGATGCCTGTATCTGGGCATCGTGGGGAAGAGGTGGTGCACCAGCTGGGTGTCCATGCCGCCCCACAGCCATCGCTCCATGCCGTCCACGTCAGCCTCGCGCGTGCTCCTGAACTGGATGTCAACGAACTGGCCAGCCTGCTCGTACATGATCTCCTCCGTCTGGTGCGTCGCCGTGACCAGCGCGCCCACGAGGAATCCACCGAGGAGCACCGAGGAAATCGCCACGCTCAGCGGAAGGCAACCGAAGAGCCAGCCGTAATGAACCGCGAGCAACGCCAGCTCCTTCTTATCCTTGCGCTGGATCGCGGACGCGAGCGAGTGACGGCGCCAGAGGACGTAGGTCATGGCGTAGAGCGGGTAGCCGTACCAGTGCTGCCACTTGCGGAAGCCCGGGTTATCGGGCCGCCCCGTGAGCTCGGGGGACTGGAGAAAGTAGAGGGGCTCGAGCTTGATGTCGCCGTCGCGCCCGTCGATGTTGGTGAACGAGTGGTGCATGTTGTGCTTGTGCTGCCACCACTCGGTGCTGAACCCGTTCGTGAGCGAGCCGAACCCGCGCATCGCCGTGCACCACTCGCCGCGGCCGTGGATGTAGTCGTGCGCCAGCCACCCGGCTTGCTGCATCCCGACCCCGATGGAACAAGCAGCCAAGATGGGATGCGAGTTGGCAAGGAACCAACCGATCGCGTACAAACCGAGCGTGGTCCCGAGCACCGCAGCCTCCTTTAAGGGATCGCGCCTGAACCAGCCCTCGTCCTCGAACTTTTTCCGTAACGAGGCGAACGCGGGATCGGCGGCGCCGGGGAGGTTATCGTTGCTGTGGACGCCAGACTCGGGCAAGACGCCGTAAGCAGTGGGAATGCCCGACGACTCATCATCTGCGCGCTGCATCTTGATGTCGGCTTCGTCCTCCTCGTCGGGCCCCGCGCATGTGGGGAGCATGGCGAGGCGCCTGGCGGCGGTATCGTCGCCGTTAGGTCCGTAGGAGTGAAGCGCGTAGAAGACGTCTGTTGCGTCGCAGCCATCCATGAGGGTGATGAAGAGCGCGCCTCCCGGGTGCGCCCTGGCCCAGCCGGTGCAGTCGTACCAGGTACCGTCGATGAGTAGCCTGAGTTTCTTGCCGGTTTCCTTCTTCTTCTTGATCAAGTCCTCCGGGGTTTCCTCGATCGCCTCGGGAACCTCGACCCTGAACGGGGAGAAGAGCCCCGCGCGGGCGGCGACTGGGGATGGGCGGGCGACGTGGTCGTTCCTGGGAAGGCGCCTCCACGACGCGGACCCGAGGTTGACGTTGCGCGTGGCGAGCGAGTCACCGCGCCGGGGGACGGCGCGGGACGCGACGCCGCGGCGCGTCGGCGCGCCGCGGGTCACGGAGATGGCGCGCATCGACGCGCGTGGCGCGGCGGTCGAGGTCATTTTGGCGAACGTATCCACCCTCGCTGGCACGCTGACGTCACGCCGTGCGATTCGAATCCGACGCTAGCGATCGATCGAAGGTGTCGAACCCTCTCCGATGTATCTCCTGGACGTCGATACGTCCTTGAAGAGTCTGTGCCCCACGCACAGCGCCACACGATATGACCGCCCGGCTCGATCGGCCTCCTATCGTCAGACTCCGAGGCGGAAGTCGCAACTCGCCAAAGTTGAAAAGTCATCAGTGGCTGAGCGCCACGCATCCTCGCGACCAAAACTATGAGACTGGATCTCCATACGTCCCGTATTTCGAGATCCCGTTGTATGGCGAAGCAGTGACAAAAAAAGAGCCAATCGCAAACTTCGCCCTCCGCCAATCACGAACCCGGAAAAATATCCAGTCTGGTGGCAAAAACGCTCTCTTCTGCAAGC